>ERZ791785.460-NODE-460-length-35466-cov-10.367795_pt1 | contig 35466 bp, 30 predicted proteins | sample MGYA00509947_ERZ791785 | MGnify/ENA primary metagenome ERZ791785 (study PRJEB30046, sample SAMN00791982) | human gut metagenome | study: EMG produced TPA metagenomics assembly of the A metagenome-wide association study of gut microbiota in type 2... | reverse complement strand
CGTTTTAAAATTCCCAATACAATCCGCCACTTCCCCACTACACCCCGTATTTCAAAAAATCACAATTTATACTTATTATATTATCTTTCAAACATGCTAAGCTGTATTCTTATTATAGCCGACTTCTTTTGTGATATTGGAATCATTTCACCATTTTTCATATATAAATTATACCCTTTTATGTAATCAACATTATACATATTAACAAGATAACTTTGATGGCAACATATAAAACCAAGTCTGCTCATTTTATCAACAATATCCTTAAACTTCCCCATAATATAATAAGTATTATCTAATGTTCTAATTTTAATCTTTCTTTTAAAACACTCAAAATAAAAAATATCTTTTATTTTAAACTTTTTTAGTTTCTTTAAATTATCATATGATATACATTCGTTTTTTATATTCATCACTTTAAATATAACTTCATCTATATTATTATTAATTTCATACATCACATCAGTTAATTGTTTTATTATCGTATCTTTAAGAAATGGTTCTTTAATATATGCAAATGCATGTATATCATTAATTGCTTCTTTAATATATACATCCTCAGATGATATATATATAATCTTGACTCCATAATATATTTTTTTTATATATTTGCCAACTTCTATAAAATCCTTACTATATTGACTATTCACATATAGAAAAAAAATATCAAACACCTGATTAGTTTCTGCCAGCTCTTTTATATCATTAAATATCATTGTATAATGTTCATGATTGTAAACATTCATAAATTCTTCTACAATGTTTTTTATATTTGCAATATTATTGCCACATATAGCTATTTTTATCATTATTCCCCTCATTCTGCAGGAATTTATTATAATACACCTGCCATTATATAGTTTAAAAAACATTCAAAAGCTATATATAATTTTACATTTATCCTGATAAATCATATATTCACTTATTTTTAATAACTTCGTGATGCCATGCTATAATCCAACATACAATGCCTGCTAAAAAAAATACTCCTCCAACTATTTTATTATCATCTAATATTTTTTTCTGTGTATAAAGCATTGGGGATACTATTGACATGCAATACAAACTGTCAAATCCAATCAAGTATAAGACATGTGTTATTATTAATGAAAAAGATACAGCTAATGATTTCAAATATTCAAAATAACTTGAAATTAATACGATTATTCCCATAAATGCAATTAAATACATCAACTTTAAAAAAAGTGTCAGTAAAATATATGTATCAACTGACATTACAACCGGCACATCTGATAATAATGGATAATCCTGTATATATGTTCCAAGACCAATTACTTTATACTTATCTGTTATATTTACTATATTAGGTATAAATATTACTGCCCATATAATTATGGTCGATATAACTGCCGTTATCATCTTAATAATTACCCATTTCCTGCGGCCTTGTGTTGAGGTTCTTATTATAACTTTCATATTATGTTTTTCTTCTTCTGAAAACAAACCAAAAAGCAATAATATAACGCCAATAACACACAACAATCCATTAAAACATTGATTTGTAAATAATTTTTGTCCAAATATTTCTTCTACAGAAAAAGGAATTGTAACTCTTCCTTCTACTCCCCTTTCACTGTTCTTAATTAAATTATCAACATTTCTATGTATTTCATTCAAACCAGTCTTGTATAGTTCTACCTGTATACCAGCTTCCGATAAATCTTCTTTTGAATATATTTTTATATCATCATTAATATGTCTTCTTATATCTATAAGCCTGTTTTCCCAATATTCCTGCTCATTTTCATATTTATCTACAATTTTTAATAAATCATCTGACAGGCTCATTCCTTCTGCTTCATTATAATAATTCATTGATATGATATAATCATCATTATATGTATACCCTTTTTTTATCTTAACATTTCCCGAAATAATTACTAAAATGAATATTACAATTATTCCTTTTCTCAACCAGAACAATTTATATAATTCCATCAATAATTGCGGAAAATGAGATAATATTTTCTGTTCAATAATATTAAGCCTTGAAGTAAGCTTATCAACTATTGATAACTTTCTAACTGTTTTTATTTTTATATTTAATATAATGCATATAGATATAAAAATTATACCCAATATAATATCTATAAATAATACAAACTTCCACTTATCTTCAATAATTCCACAAAACCCTACATTACCATATGAATTAATCATCTTAAACGGTAATATTATATTCCAGATATTTATTATGCTTAATATTTTCCATGAACTTTTATTATCTATAAACATATATGCATTATATGATATAAACAATACAATTAATGAAATACCCATTCCAGTGCCAGCATTATTACATACCGTCAAAAAAGACCATATTATCAGACCTGTTACAAGCATACCCAAAAATGATAAAAATATCATATAAAAAATATATATTAACTTCACATTTGTAAAGCATATCGTTGCATAACTTTCACAACTCTGCAGAGGATTATTTATATCACTTAAGCCTCCATAAATGCTAAACGCAATTATATATTCACATGCATATATTATTATTGTACTGATTATATCAACTAAAATTAAAGCAGCTACTCTTGATACAGCAAGTTTTCCTCTTCCATCTGCTGAAGAATATATAATATATTTCAAGCCATTTTTTCTATCATCGAAAAATCTAAATATCGTTACTATAATTATAAATAAAATGAAAATATTTATATATAAACCCGCTTCCTCAACAGCCGTTATAGCTTTACTATTATCAGGTTGTACACTTATACTGTAAAGGCTTCTAAAATCATGCTTTGTCTTTAATAAGTTAATATGTGAAAATGAGTCTCGGTCTGAATTAATATCGACTGAAAGCATATTATCTGCCTGTGCTATATATGAATCCACCATATCTTTGTAATCATTCGTATATGCAAATGTATTATCATACATTTTTAATGCAGCATCTATTTCAAGACTTTCGTTCTGATATTTATTCAAAGCTGTCTCATTATTATCTTTTAACTCCTGATAATGTGCATATATCTGTGGAAACTCCTGTTTATAATGCTGTATCCTTTCCTCATATCCCGATGCATTATAGCTTTCTTCATCTTTTTCCTTAATATTATTCCACTGTACTATATTTTTAATAACATAAACATCCGCACGGGCATATTTTTTAGCTTCCGCTTCATCCATGCTTTCTAAATATTCACGATAACCATGCAATAAATCATTATAATAACTATATACTGTCCGTGATGACAAATCATTGTTATCAATCGTTATACTTTTATTTAACTGATAGAATAAAACCGATGATACAATACACATTATAACAATCAATATAACAATCCATTTGTCAATTAACCTGCGTATCTCTTTCATATATATCACCTATATTATTGTATAAAATTACCATTATACATTTCTATCCATTCTTCTTTACCGGTTCCTATAAGAGACTTATCAAGAACTGCGAATTTATCTGAATCTATAATAGTATTATCTTCTAGATTATTAAAGGAAAAATCAGAAATATTATCTGTCCTTATAATCACGTATCTATCGTCCACACCAACAACTTCTGCTTTTCCGGAACTATTATTTTTATCTGCGCCAATATATTTCTGATAGACTATCTGACCATCCTTATTCAAAAAAATAAATTGATCATATAACGATAAGTATATATATGTGTCATCACATACAACTTTATAACCTATCGTATTGAATTCATTTATCTTTGTTATTGTCTTATCTGTAAAATTATATTTATATAATATACAGCTTACATTCAGCTTATCACTTTCAATCTCATCTATAAAATATAAATTATTCTGATTATCGAGTGCATAATTCTTCATACTGTAATTTTCCTTATCTTTATCTCTATCATTACAATCTTTTGCACTAGATACATTAAATACTTTATTAAAATTGCTTCCCTCTGTACCATCACTTTCATATAATGAATAAATAAGTTCATCACTTTCTTCATCATAAAGGCATATACTAAAATATATTTTATTATTGGCAATCTCAATATCTCTTGAATAATTTTTAGTCACTTTATTCTGATTTGCAGTCTCTTTATATTGAAATACAATATCACTATTACCATTCTCAATATTTGTTTTAAATAAAACTATCTCTGATTGAAGCGACTCATCCATGCTCCTGACGCCCCAGCAATATACATATTGATTGAATATACAGATATCATTGTCACTTCCAGATAAAGGTATATACTCAGGATTATCTGTAATCACACAGACTTCCTTTTTATCCTTTCCAAGATTATTATATGACAAAAGTTTTATGCCGTTTTTTTCATCATATGATAACATATATAATTGATTTTTATAATATACGAAGCCTCCATTGTCCTGAATATCTTCATCATTAATATTATCAAAATAAGCCTCGCAATCTATAGTATTATGTCTGCAATCCGCTTTATTGCACAATGGAGAAGCTGTATTTTTATTGATGTCATAATAGTATATTACTTTGCCATATTTTTTCTTATCTGATGCCTTAATAGCACTTTTCTCACTTATACGTCCATAATACAAATTAACAAAATTATCATATCCCCAAGCCGATACATTTCTTACAAAATAGTATCCATTTTCCGAAACTGCTATAACATGATTATCCTTCTGATAATAAGGTATCTTCATACTATCATAGTTAAAATTTTCAAACTTCTGTACAACTTCCTTAGTTGACACTTCCTCTCCTGAATAATCCTTTCCACAAGCTGTCAACCCTGTCAAAATCAAACATATTATAATACATATCTGCCATCTCTTCATATGCCCCTCGCTTTCTGACAAATGTATATGCTGTCAATAACCCACTTAACTATATCATTTATTACATCTATCTAAAGAGAAATTACTATTAAAATATTAAACTAATAGCAATTTCTCTTTGTCATGTAGTATTATATCTTATAATATAAATATAGAAATCTCTCCATATATATCTACATCAACTCTTATAGTAATGTTTGCCACACCAGAATCCGAACTGACTGTTACATCAAAATCTGCAACTCCTCCGCTTATCCACGGACCACTAACATTCGCATAACCTGTATCCGTATAAGCATCACTTAGTGATGGGGTTCTATTGTACCAAGACGAACTCCCCTCATCATAACTATAAACAAAACTTAAATGTCCATGAAAATAATCATCAATCTCTGATACATATAATGTTATATCTTCATCATACCAGTCAGAATAGCTTCTTGCTAATGACGTATACTCGATATCATAATTATCAACAGTATCATTTGCCTTTACCGTCGTCATAGGCACAACCATCATTGTTACCGCTGTTATAACACCAATTACCTTGTTTAATAAATTGAATTTTACCATAAAATCACCCCTGTTCTCTTTGCAATAAACAAAGAATTTTATTTCTTATCAATAGCTCCAATTACATTAAGTTCCGGTTACTCAATATATTATATAACAATCAGACATCTAACTATCATATCAATTATTTTAAATCTATACCTGATTAATTTCAATATTTTTTGCATAACTTACAGTTTTCATGCATAACTTACAGTTTTTTACAAAAACTGTCTCACACAATACGTGTAAATCCTGCATCTTCCATCTCATACATTATGTCACAGCAGCTATTTAACTGCTGTTCTATATGGCTTGTCATAAGAAGTGTGCCGCCATCTCTTACAAACTGTTTTAACAATTCTTCCACAGCATGTACTGATTTTTTGTCAAGACCATTCATAGGCTCATCAAGAATCATAATCTTAGGTTTTTCCATAAAAGCCTGAACAAGCCTTAGCTTCTGCTTCATTCCGACTGAATATTTTCCAACCTTTTTATCACATTCTTCATACAGACCAAACTTTTTAAGTATATCATTGATATCATCATCATGTATTACATTTTTAATCTCTGCAAGAATCTTAAGATTTTTCATCCCTGAAAGCTCATTAATAAATTCCGGCTGCTCAATTACAACTCCCGCATTATCTATAAAATCTATATCTTTACCTATAACCCTGCCATCATAAATAACCTGTCCCGAATCTAATAATGAATATCCGCACAGTGTTTTAAAAAAGACACTTTTGCCACAGCCGTTTGGTCCTACAAATCCGTAGCTTTTTCCTCTTTCAAACTCCAGATTGACATTTTCAAATATTATCTGTCCTTTAAATTTTTTAGATGCATTTTCTATCTTTAATATATTCTGCATTGCTACTCCCCTCTATCAAGCTCATTTTATTCTATATACTTAATCCTTTAAATCGCTTTTTTATAATAAAACTTATTAAATAACTGCATATAAGCAATATCACTATGCTTAATATCATATTTCTAAAAACAAAATCATTGTTTATATATACCGGCATACATTTCATATTAGTAAACACTTCTAAAACAGCCTGAACAAACAATATCAGGCTGATAATAAATATCACTGTATTACTATTTTTTCTAAGCATCAGATATACTGTCAAGCAGCCATATATAAACATAACTAATAAAATTCTTAATAATATAAGTTCAAATCTTATTACCATATTAATATTCATTGTAATATTATGTAATCCTGTAAGTAATATAATAATAACCATACCAATATTTACAGTAATACCTGTCTGTATATCTGCCTTTACTATATTTTTTATACACATATTAATATATCCATCTTTGCCATATCTGTATAGCTTCATCGTCCTGCATCCATAAAGCTCATAATATAATCGTATAAATATACACATATAAGCAAAAATAAATAAAATAAACAGGCTCATAAACCGGAATTGTAATGTCATAAACGATAATTTATATTTTGAATTATCAAATATAACTGCTGTAATATCATCCAACGAAGATATGTCTTTTTTAACCAGCAATCTTCCCAGGAAAAATATATTAAGCTGTGATATTAACACGCCCAGATAAATAATTTTTCTTTTTATATAAGACACCTCATTCCCATCAGAGTTATTTTTCGCTAATCCACATTCCTCAGTCATTTTTAATGCATTATTTATGAACTTGTGAATAATCCGCATATCAATCTGATTATTCACACTATTCTGCGTTTCTTTTTTATAGGAATATACATAAGAATTATTATTATTAATATCATTATTATGTAACTGACTGCCATTTTTACGGTGAATGTATTTTTCCATCTATAATATGCTGAATCCAGAATTAACGGCAGTATATTTTTCTTATGAAATATTATTCCTTTAACTACACTTGCAAGAACATAACCTATACATATTATCAGGCTGTTTTTCATACCTGTACTAAGCATAACCGCCAACTGCATGAACGCCAATAACAAAAGATTAATATAACTTATTATTATAAATTTTATTAATGCTCCTGTTGATACAAAAAAACCTCTGTCTGTGATTGCTGAAATAAAGCCTGTAAATATTCCGCACAGACAAAATATCATAAGATAGGCTATACTAAATACTACCTGCCGTTTTATATAATCTGCATACAGACATTTGAATGAACCATACCTGTAAATGGACATATTATTGAGATTTTTCAGATAATCATATGTTAATATTATAAAGCCAAGATATAACACAATAGGTGAATATATCTTATCTGTAAATACTTTTCCTCCAAAGTCCAATGCAGCATACATAAGAATAATAATAAATACTGATATACATTTTTTTCTATTATACATTGATTTTTTCCTTTCCCCTCAAAAAAATATACAGGATTATTATTGATATTAATACCGGTAAAATCAAGGATAATAACATCTGAAATGCTGTAAAAACAGTTGGTGACGGATATACATAACCATAAAAGCCATATAGATATGCAGGTGTAAAGTTTAATGTCATCATCGCCATATTCTGACTCATAAAAGTACATCTGATAAATTCAAGAATAACCTGTACTCCCCAAAAATATGAGAACATGCATATAATCATCTGATATGCTCTTTTGCATACTAATGAGATACAACATCCCATCCATGTATAAGCAAATGTTCCTATAAAAAAAGATGGTATTCCCTGAATGAGATAATACAGATATGGATTTTTCTGACTGAATTGTACTCCGAATATTCCATCAAAAATATTTCTTGGAATATCCAATCCCGTATTCCCTAGTAACATATATCCTATAGTCGTATAAATAACATATATTACATAAAATACTATTGCATTAATTATTGAGTGGCTAAATATCGTTGATAATATAACCTTGCTCTGCTTCTCTCCACGGACATATCTGAATGAAAATAATCCGCATTTTTCATTGTAAAATAATGTAACTAAAAATATCAGAATAAGATATAAAATAGTTGTTGCACACCCCTGTATATCCATATATCTGCCAAATGTCAATATTTGTTTTAACAGACCGCTGCCTGCAGATAAGGTGCGTGCTCCCTCTAACGAATTAATGTTATATCCTATGGTTTCATCATATACACCGCTGTAAAAGAACCAGTATATCCACATTGATATTAATGCAGTTACACCGGCAATTATACGCCGTAAATTAAATATCCTGTATCTTAAAAGCCTCATTTAACTTTCCCCCTCATATTGTTTTTCATCCCCTTTGAATAATAGTATGAACTGCGTTATATGATATATCAATTTTGCTATTGCTCATCTGTTTCAACTCTATCACATTTTTTTATAAAATCAATGTTATTTTTATATACGACATTTTTTTTACATGAACGACATTTATATGTTTATTTCTACTACAAACCAATAGTCTTTTAAATAAATTTCAATACTTCCATTATAATTTTCAACTGCATTTCTAACATTCTTTAACCCCATGCCATGGTTTAATTTATCTTCTTTTAATGTTATACTTTCCCCATTTTTTATTTTCTTTATAATATCACTTAATAAAATATTGTTTTCTTTTATATATTCATTACTATATTTATTTTTTATGCGTATATACAATTGTTTATTAAAAGCACCTATATCAACAAATATTTCTTTATCATTATTATCTTTAATATTTTTACTGGCTTCAATTGCATTACTTAATAGATTATAAATTATTGTACACAAATCATACTCTGAAATCCTTGTTTGTACTGGAACACTTCCATTTACATACACTTTTATATTATCTGGTGCTTCACTTATCTGATATGTAATTATTGCATCAATTCCACTATTACCTGTATAACTTTTAACATCATACACGGCTGAATTATTCATTACATCATTTATATATTTTTTTATTCCAGAAATATCTCCATTTTCACAATATGCCGATATTACTGTAAAATGTGCTCTAACATCATGTTTAAACCTTCTTATCTTTTCATCCCTGTTCAGGATTTGCATATAATACGACTTCTGTAACTGCATATACTTCTGATATATTTTATTTCTCTCTTCTAGCTGTATCTGTCTATTTACAATTACCCCCTGCCATAATGTAATAAAGATAAGAGTAATACATGCCAAAGAGACAGATATTCCAACTATACTATATATCTTATTATACCCAACAACATCGACAACAACTTGTATTGAACCTATCATACATAATGTGCTAAAACCTACAACATAAAACAATACATATTGTTTCCACCCAAGGCTTACCTCTATCTTTTCAATTTTTTTATATTTCTGCATTAACATTACAATCACAGCTATAAATGAAGGAAATATCTGGCATACTATACCAAGAATATTTTTTTCAATAAAATTGCTCTCTTTAATATTAAATATGATTGAAAATAAAAATGTCATACTAATTGCTATAACCGATGTACTGATTATTATAAACGGATATATAATTATATTTCTTTTGTCAAATGGATGTAGTAAAAATACCGGTACTACTAACATTGATATAAAACTTAAAAGTGAACTTGTTGATATATCAAATATATTAAGCATTGCAAAATGAAATATTAATACTAATAATATGCCAATTAGCCAGGATGTCTTTTTCTTTGTTATTGTTGAATTAAAAAAGACAATATATGCCAATATATAATTCAATACCTCTGTCACTAAATATAAAATCATATATAAAGAATCGCTCATCATTCATTATCCTTAATTATTTTTGAATTTTTAACCATTATGTTAAACTTTATAAATCTTTAATTACAAACGTGCTAAAACTCTTTTTTTTACATATTTGTTATATTGGGTTTTAAATTTCTCATTGTATTTTCTTCCAATCGGAACTCCTTTATCATTATCTTTCATAATAGCCGAATTTCCCGAAATATAATCAACATTCTGTAAATTAACAATATATGATTTATGCACCCGGACAAATAAATAATTATCTAATTCCTTTTCTATAATACCTAATTTTTTAGTACACAATATATAATTACACAGATTGTTTATTTTAGAATATGTATATATCTCTGAATAATTCCCCTCTGCTTTAATATAAATAATATCTTCTGCCTGTACCTTAACTATTTTATTATTACTATCTCTGACTGACATTGCTATGTTTTCTTCTTTTTCATCAATTACAATATTAATCATTTTCTTAATCTGTTCTTTATATGCCGGTTTTAAAATAAAACCAATAGTCTTTATACTATATGCATCATATACATATTCATTGTAACCTGATACAAACGATATTCTCCATATTTTATCTGACTTAATAATTCTATCTTTTATATCTATACCATTCATTTGTCCTAATTCTATATCAAGAAATAACAAATCTATCTCATTATTTTCATCATTATTACAATAATCAATTAATTGTTGTCCCGTCGAAAACTTTATAATTTCAAAATCTTTTTCCTGTTCTGTTAAAATTTCTCTACAGATATCAGAAACTTTTTTCTGCTCATCTATACTATCATCGCAAATTCCTATAATCATGTTGTATCCCCTCATTAATAAATATATATCCACATATATACTTTATAATAATCAATTTGTTAAACTAAAATATTTCTTTAAAATATTTTACAACAAAATATTAAAAGCTGGAAACCATACTTTAATTTTAGATATTGATAATAAAATACCATGAAAATTAAATATAATGTTTTCCAGCAATTTTAATATTTTATTAATCACACCCTCTGCTCAATCCATTTATATATATCTTCAAATATATAATCTTTTTGCAGTTCACTGTGAAGCTCATGGCGGCATCCTGTATATATTTTACATGTCACATCTTCAAAATGCTTTTTATAAATATCATACAGCTTTTCTACATCTTTGCCATATCCACCAACCGGGTCATCTTTTCCTGATACCATCAATACAGGCAGGTCAACCGGAGCTTTTTTGATATTTTTCTTATTACTTACATATGCAATAGTATTAAGAAGACCGTAATAGCCATTTACTGTAAATATATATGAACACATTTTATCATTTTCATATGCATCTACTACACTCTCATCTGTTGTAAGCCAGTCATGCTCTGTTCTTGCATTATCATACTTTTTATTATACGCACCAAACATTATCTTATTGATAAGGCTGCTTCTGTATCTGTCACCTTTTAATCTGCCTGTAATATTATTTAATGCGAGTCCTGCACTTACAAGTATATGAGGCTGGTTGCCTGTTCCCATGATAACTGCACCATCAAGTTCTTCTCCATGCTTAATAATATATCTTCTTACCATAAATGAACCCATGCTGTGCCCTGCAAGAAAATACGGAATATCAGGATATTTTTTCTTCATTATTCTTGTAAGCCTGTGCATGTCCTCAACAAGATATTTCCCCGGGTCTTTGTCATCCGCAAAGTATCCATAATTATCTTCATCTGTAACTGAATGTCCATGTCCTATATGGTCATTGCCAACCACAAGTATTCCTCTTTCTGCCATATACCTTGCCATATCATCAAATCTTTCAATATGGTCAATCATTCCATGACATATCTGAAGAATACATACAGGTGTGTCATATTTTTCACAATCCGGATACCATATCTTTACAAATATATCATTTATAGTATTAGATGACTTAAATCTCTTATTATCTGTTTTAATCATATATACGCCTTTCTATACATGTTACAATTAATCTGCCTTTTACCATAATTCCATGCACCAGATATATTCTATTAATCAGCATTATCAAATGCCAGTATACTTCAATCATGTATCAGCATATCCACAATCGCCTGCTAATTGATATTATCAGCTCCCCAGTCTTTCGTACTCATATTACCTGAATAGCTTACATGGGCTACTCCCATAAATGCATCCTTACCAACCTCTTTTACTGATTGTGGAACTGTAATATTAAGACTGCTGCTGTTACTAAAGGAACAATATCCGATTGCCTTAACACTGTCTGGAAGTGTAAGCTTATTAAGTTGTGTACAGCCTGAAAATGCATAATCTCCTATTGATTCTATATTGCTATTAAGTTTTATGCTCTGGATATCCGTATTATTATAAAATACACCTGCCGCTATTATCTTTACCGCATCGGGAATTGTATATTCAGATGCTGATGTCTTAACTCCGACAAGAATATTATTTACAACAATTTCAGTATGACTTTCATACTGTACTGATTCCCACTTTGTGTTACTAAAAGCATTAATTCCTATACTTTCTACCGACTGTGGCACAGTTATATTTTCAAGTGCCTTACAATTATAAAATGCATTGGAATTAATTGTTTTAATACCATCACTTATAACAATCTCTGTCACGTTATTATCATCTTTAAATGCTCCGGCATCTATAACCGTAACAGCTTTGTCATCGAGCTGTGATGGAATAGTAAGCTTACTGTCATTCTTTCCCTTGTCTGTAAGTCCTGTAATCTTAATATTTCCATCATACATAGTCTCATATTCAAATACCTTTATTGCCTTGCCACTTTTCTGACAGGCTGTCATCTGCAAAAGCATAACAGACATTATCATTAATAATAATATCCTGCTATATAATGTCCTGTTATGCATAACCTTAATAAACTTCATTTTTTCCATCCTTAAAAATACTTAATATTATTTTGACCACATATAGCAGTAAGCCTGTGTTCTTGCAGCAAAATGCTTATCTTTCAATAATTCTCTTACCTCTGCCTTTGTATACCAGCCGGCATATATCTCTTCAAGGGTTGATGTACTCGGAGCAAATGTGCCTTCAGCCTTTCCAATTATTACGGCATTAGTTTCATTGGAAAAACCGATAGCACTATAACTGTCAAAGAGCTGATCTTCTATCTGTATAATATTAAGTCCCGTCTCTTCCTTAAGTTCACGTCTTGCTGCCTGTTCCGGTGTCTCACCATCATCAATAAGCCCTGCCGGAAAATTATATACAAATCCCCCGACAGACATTCTGTACTCCTTATTAAGAAGTATTTTCTCATCATCTTCATCGGTCATAATTATAACTACACCGTCTGTATGATTATTTCTTAAGGTATCTATTGAATCAATATTCTTATCTCTGCTTATAATTTCATATACTTTCTTTTTATGGTCTTTAGTTTCATATTCAAGGTCATAACGTGTAATAAACTTGCCTTCGTTTACCTTTCTTATTCCTTTATATTCCATACTTTTACCATTCCTTTTTTATTTGTGCATGCTGAAAGACTTCATATCATAATTATTCAGATTATCATGTACTCCTCTTTCATCAGCTTCTCCGATAAGCTTATCCCTATCCTTTTTAAACATATTTTCAGGTCTGTGCTGGCTAGGCCCTCCGACACATCCACCTTCACACATCATGCCCTCTACAAAGTCTGCATTTAACCTGCCAACCTTAAGAAGTGTAAGAATCTTCTTACATTCTGCTGCACCTGCACATTTTTCAACTGTATACTTAGATGTATCAACTCCCTGTTCCTCCATGCTCTTAAGGACTGCTGCTGTTACACCACCACCGTTACCGAAGCGTTTTCCATATACACTTGCCTGCTGGCTGTCATTTTCCTCTGGTTCAAATGTAACATCCTTCGCTCTCATCATGGCTCTGAATTCACCAATTGTAAGTGCATAATCTGCTGTTCCCTCATTAGGATTATCTTTAACTTCACTCTTCTTGGCTATACATGGACCTACAAATACTGTAACTGTTTCAGGATCCTTTGCCTTTAACATCCTTGACACTGCACACATAGGTGATACTGTTGTAGATATATTGTCTGCAAGTTCCGGAAAATGCTTTCTAATCATATTAACAAATGCCGGACAGCATGAGGTTGTCATCTTCTTTCCTTCTTTATTAGCCTCAACCCATTCTTCTGCTTCCGCTGCCGCTGTCATATCTCCACCAAGACCTACTTCTACCATATCGGCAAATCCGAGCTTATGGCATGCTGTTCTTATACTTGACATTGTAATATCTGCTCCGAACTGTCCTTCCATGGCAGGTGCAAACATCGCTATAACCTTTTTACCTGCAAGGATATCCTTAATAATATCAACGATATCTGTCTTAGAACCTATCGCACCAAAAGGACATCTGTGTATACACTGTCCACAACGGATGCACTTCTCATCATCAATTACACATAATCCGTTTTCATCCATTGTAATTGCATTGACTGGACATGTCTTTTTACATGGCCTTATAAGATCAGCTATTGCATTATACGGACAGTTTCTTGCACACATGCCACATTCCTTACACTTTGACGGGTCAATATACGCTCTGTCTCTTCCCATTGAAATAGCTCCGAATTTGCATGACTGCTGACATGCCTTTGCCATACACTTACGGCAGTTATCTGTAACTATATAATGTGATAACGGACAGTCGGCACAGGCCGCTTCTATTACCTGGATAATATTATCAGCGCCTTTTCCATCGCTTTCTGTAGGACATTTTCCCTCTGCAAGTCTGATTCTTTGTCTTACTATCTCTCTTTCTTTGTATACACAGCATCTGAACTGTGGATTTGGTCCAGGAAGAAGTTTATAAGGAATTTCATCTTTCTTTTCTTCAAATTCTCCCTCGTAAGCAAGCTTTGCTACCTGATAAAGTACTTCGTGTTTAATCTTTAAAATTGTCGCATCATTTGTCAGCATAATATCCTCATTTCTACGCACTCGTGTAAATCATTTCCGTGTAATTTTAATCATTTTTGTAGTTTCATAAATCATTTTTTATATAATTTTTTAATCATTTCATGTCAATTTCTGACATTCATTATGTAAAAACTTCCTGTGCGTCTGAAGCTTTTACATATCCTTACTTATAATATCAGTTAACGGCTCCAGCTGCGTAAGCATATTTCTGATATTATCAAATATCTGGCTCTTTTTCCCATCACTCTTTTCTATATCTGTTATATATTCTAATACCTGATCATATTGCTTTTTTGACAATACAACATAATCCGATATGTTATTGATTTTAGACTGCGATGTATCTATCGCAGATACGATATCCTTTTGTATATCATCGACCTTGCCGGCACTTATATTAACATTTTCAAATATATCATGTGCTTCACCAACATTTTTAGAATTGTCATCAAGAAGGTCTCTTGAATTGGTAAGTGATACATTGAGCTCCTTCGTTCCCTGTTCTACACCGGCTATTCTATGATTAATCATCTCAATAAGCTTCTTTATCTCATCGGCAAGCTCTCTAACCTGCTCTGCAACAACTGCAAAACCTCTTCCATGCTCTCCTGCTCTGGCAGCCTCGATAGAAGCATTAAGGGCAAGCATATTAGTCTGGTTGGCAACCTTGATAATTCCCATTGTACATTCCTTAATATCTTCTACGGAATGTTCAAGTGTTACAAACGTACTATCCATAACATCAAAGCTTTCTACAACCTTTCTTGAATCCTCCTGTAATATAATTACTTTATCCTGTGCTTCACTGACTGAATTAATTATCTCATTCTTAACCTCGTCAAATACACCGGCTATCTCCTTTATCTGGTCAAATGTTTCCTGAAATTCATCAATCCCTGTACTAACTTTATCTGCCGCAGCTATTACATCCTGAAATGAACCCTTAATATCAGCAATCTGTTTGGTAACAATTACTTCCTCATCAGAAAGATTATCAAACTGCTTTTCAAGATACTTTGCCGTATAGACAACCGGATATACCGAATCTTTATTAATACCACTTCCGCTCACAGCTGTATTTTGTACTACTTTATCTGCATGTTCATTACCTTTTGTATATTTATTTCTTTTAAATAGACCCATACTAATCTCCATTCCTGAGCAACTTTTGTTGCGAAGAGGCGAAGAAAAATTGGCGCAGGCAATTTTTCTTCTGCCATCAATAGCTATTTGTTCTGCTCCGAAACAAATAGCCAGTTTACTTATGAACTTGTGAACAATAAGCTATCAGTCTTATTGTTCACACTTTTACCTTCTGACATGTTAATCCTGCTTCTTTATTAATTGCTTATGTCACTTTATTTACTCAAAAACAACACATGACATAGTCTGATTGGTGTGCTGTCCGTTAAAATGTTCACCCAATCCGATAAGTCCTGAATGAGCACCAAGCGAAGCCATTCTCTTAAGATAATTATCCATATGTCCCAGCTTATTAAAATACTGATATCTGAATACACAATTGATAGAAAATATTCCTGAAATATGTGAAAAATCCTTATTGATTAAATCTATAGTCTCTTCAAGAATTGCCTTATCATCTCCTGCTTCAAGTATATATAATCTGTCCTTAGGATTAACCTTTCTGTAACAATACAGATCGCCATTATTATCCTTTTCCTTTATAGAAACAATATATATTTCATCACCAATACATCTTCCAAATGGATTTTTAAAGGTCTGCTCTAATACATTACCATCTTTTATTCCAAGTTCGTTTACATATGTATCTGCTGCACTTCGTCCATCAAGTGAACATATCTTATATTCCTGAGGAACAGCTTTTGTACATATATATGTTTTATCTGTAGGTGTATAAATATTTTCCTTATATACTTTAACCTTTCCTTTATTATTCTTAATTACTGCATATGCACATGCATCACTGTATATTAAGCCATTGACACATACCTCTTTTGTCCACGTCGTACCCCCGGTCAGTTGTACATCCCTGCCTGCGATAGCTGACTGGATTGTTGTAAGTACACATTCATCATTACCTGTACAAAAATCAATTATTACTGTATTACCCTTTCCCGGACCAACCTTTGCTATGCTGTCCTGAATATTCTTAACAGCGGCTACCGGTGCTTTTGATACATAATTAATCACTCCGGTATCAACTGTAATATTTCCTGAAAATGCAGTGATTATTATTCCATTTTCAACAACACTGTTATTACCATATGCCTGTCCGACACAACCTATGCTTGGGACATCCGGAAATCTGTCATTAAGCTTTACCGCTGCCTCCCTGAATAATTTTTCATCTCCAACTGTCATAATTATCAGCTTAGGAGCTCCAAGTCCTCTTAAAGCTTCGTCAATATCCCCACGACTGCTTATACCTATAAACTCTTCCATAACTTATCTCCATTTCTTGATATTTCTAGAATAGCTTAGTATAAAATCTGTTTAAATAACCTTACAGATATTTACACCTAATAAATAATACTTTCCATTGTTATAATTTTATCATTTAACATTACTTTTTTCTACAAAATTATAATGAAATACGTATTTTTTTATAATATTTCTGTATACCTTAACTTATATATATTTTATATTTGTTGCAAACATATATAGAGCAGACAAAAATATAATATAAAAATGGTTGCTGCACAGATATACAACAACCATTTTTATATTATAAAGTAATCTTTTTGATTAATTTGACAAACTAATACATAATTTAAAACTAATTAATGCAATACATGTGCCAACAGCACATAGCACCATGCCTGATATTCACATAAAAGTAAACCTGTCATTTCGCTTTTATGCTGACATTATATGATATCTTCGACTATTAATTGGGGAACAAGTCTGTTTTCTTTTAATACATCCTCTACTAAATATCTGTCAAGAAACTCTTTTTTTATTCCATAGTTATATACCTTAACATCACTATTTCCATAATATGAAGCAATCTTTTCTCCAAATCCGCCATCTGATATTCCATCTTCCAGAGTTACAACTATATTATGGTCTTTCTTAAGTTCTTCAAGAAGTTCTGTATCAAGACCTGTTATATATCTCGGATTGATAAGTGTTGGCTGTACGCCTGTCTTTTCGGCTATAAGTCCGGCTGTTTTTTCACCCATCTGATAAAAATCTCCAAGTGCAATAATGGCTATTTTCCTGCCATGCTTTGTAATCTTATATTTATTAAGGTTACTATAATCCGTATCCATATCACCGTCTGTATGAATTACACCATTACAAGGTATTCTTATTGCTACAGGATATCTGTCCTGCTCTATACTCCAGTCAAGCATTGCAAAATATTCTTCACAATTAGTTGGAGCTAAATATACCAGATTAGGAATATTAGACATCATAGCAATATCATATATTCCAAGATGTGTTACATCATTCATTCCATATACAGATGCAGTATTGACAAGCAGCGTCGCAGGGTTGCTATTTATACAAAGATCCTGTGATATCTGGTCATAGGTTCTTTGGAAGAAGCTTGAATGTGTTGCAAATACAGGTTTACATCCATTCTTTGCAAGTCCCGATGCCATAGCTACGGCATGTTCTTCTGCAATACCCACATCAATAAACTGTCTTCCTGCCTCATCTCTTTTATCTTTGGTAAATCCTATACTGGTTGGAACTGCTGCTGTAATTGTAACAACCGAACGGTCTTTCTTCATCTTCTCCATCATATAATCACATGTAAGCGAAGCATAGCTTTCACCGTCAGATGATACCTTACATTTGCCCGTTTCTTTATCAAACGGCATGCACCAATGCCAGTTTTCTTTATTCTCCTCGGCTATCTTATAACCTTTACCCTTAAGTGTATTCATATGCACAACAATAGGGTGGTCAATGTCCTTAACCCTTTCAAATGTTGAAATTAATGACTCAATATCATTGCCATCTGTGATATAAGTATAGTCTAACCCCATTGCTTTAAAAAGATTACATTCACATGTTCCATCAGAATCTCTTAACTGCTTAAGATTCTTATACATTCCACCATGGTTTTCAGCGATAGACATATCATTATCGTTAAAAAGAATAATAAAGTTGCTGTCCATCTCGCCTGCAAAATCAAGTCCTTCGAGAGCTTCACCGCCACTAAGTGAGCCGTCACCTATTATTGCAATGACATTACCATCCTCACCCTTAAAATCCCTTGCCTTGGCAAGACCGGCAGCAAGACTTATAGATGTCGAAGTATGACCTACGTTAAAGAAGTCATGCTCACTTTCTTCTGGATTCGTATATCCTGATATATCTGAAAAATGTTCATCATTAACAAATGCATCCTTTCTTCCTGTAAGCATCTTATGACAATAACTCTGATGAGATACATCAAATACGAACTTATCCTTAGGTGAATCAAATACATAATGGAGTGCAATAGTTGCCTCTACCATACCAAAATTAGGTCCAAAATGTCCTCCACGCTTACTTAATCTGTTCATAAGTGCAGCTCTTAATTCCCCTGCAAGTTCTTTTAATTCTGTCATATTCATCTGCTTAACATCCGCTGGTGAGTTAATTTTTTCCAAGTACATTCAATTCCTCATTTCTACACATGCTTATTTTTTATTACTATTCCTTAAGATATCCGCTCTATAATCTATAATAAATGTGATATCTTAATTAACACCTGTTATCTGTTAAGTGTTATAAGGTAACCTACAGCTCATGTGTAAGTTACAGATTACCCTTAAAGCCGTTAATTTCATACACCTGATACAGTATGATTATCTGATAATAATTATTAACAGTCTGTTTTAAGCATATGTTACAACTTAAAGCCGCCTTTAAGTCAATATATTTAGGATACTTTATATTTTTTTAATTTTTATTGTTCATTTTATCTGTTAAAATCAAGACTTACCCTGCCATTAGATGTCGCCGCCTTAAGCTTATATTTTCCACCATTGGTTGTATAATATCCACCGGTTTTTTTATCACCATTTATATATATGCCTCCATTGGAAACATGTGATTCAATACTATAGTCACTCTCAGGATTAATAAGCTCCAGTTCTATCCTGCCATTGTCTGTTTTACAGTCTATGTCTGCATCAATTTCAGCATTCACATTAATTTTGCCATTATCTGTATTTACTGCAAAACTTTTCTTAAATATACCATTACAATCAATTTTACCATTAGATGACCTTATGTCTGTGGACTCCTTAACACAAATCTGCCCATCTATCTGTATTTTTCCATTTGAGGTTTTATATCTTAGAATATCAGTAGTACATACTGAATTAAAATCAATACTGCCATTGGAAGCCTCAACGTTTATCTTATCCAATTCTGAATTATCAGGAATCTTTACTATTATTGTATCCTTACTTTCTCCTGTTATCCATTTTAAGATATCTGAAAATGGAAAAAAAGCTATTATACTTCTATTGGACTTACCTGTAACATTTAACTTATTCCCTGTTATATTTATCCCCGGCTGGTTATTATAATTAAATCCATGTGTTTCCACTTCAAATCTGTCACTTTCAGACCTTGCAAATTCTATTTCTGCCGAGTCCACCTCTATATTAATATCCTTTATATCTGTATCAGACACGGTCTTTTGCTGTTTTTGTCCGTCACTTTCCGTATGAAAAACACCATTATAATATGATGTTCCTACATCTGCGCCTGCAAAATAGCCACACCCCATAAATATTATTCCAACCGTTATTAATATTCCTGATATAATTAATGAATTTTTTGCCAGCCTTTTCATATATTCTGCTTCCCCCTTCTTTTTGTAAATATTCCCTTTATCTTAGAAATAATGAATGTTATAAATCTAACAAGCAATACTACAATTGCCACCTCTGCTATTGTCATAAGAACTCCTATACCTGTTACTAGCAATCCACATCCTGACAGATACAACCCTGTTGCAAAATCAACAGCAGCTACAGCATATATTCCCATTCCGACAACAAATATACCGCTACCAGCGACAGCTATTGCCGCAATCCCCAATCCAAATACTATAGAAATTGCTGCAATTACCAATGAAAATACAACTGCGGCCAGTGCTATCAGAAGCGATCCCCATATAGGCGATGTGAGTACAGCTATAATAATAATTGCAATTGTTGCTCCCGATGTTCGTTTAGGTGCTGCTGCCCCTGTATTCTGATAATTTCTTTGTGCATTATATCCGGTATTCCCGAAATTTCCTTGTGCATTATTATATCCGGTGTTCCCATAGCCTCCATGTGCATTGTTATATCCGGTATTCCCATAGCCTCCATGTGCATTATTATATCCGGTATTTCCATATCTTCCTTGAGCGTTATATCCAGTATTCCCGTAATCTCCCTGTGCAGTATTATATCCGGTGTTCCCATAGTCTCCATGTGCATTGTTATATCCGGTATTCCCATAGCTTCTCTGTGTATTATTATATGAAGTATGATTATACGCTCTTCTATGGTTATTATAAAAGCTGCTCTGGTATAATATCACTTCATTTTTACTGTTATTATCCTGTTCATCAATATACTCATTCATTTTTCTGTAATCATCATTGATTGTCTGTGCAAGCTTATCCGGTGTTCCAAGCTCACTTATTATATCAGCTTCACTATCAATCCCTGCATCTGTAAGATATTCAAAATAATATTCAATAACATCTTCTACTTCATCATCCGGCATATTATTAAGATATCCTCTAAGCTGTCTTAAATATTCATCCCTGTTCATTTCCTTCTCCTCCCATCAGAATCTTTTCAACCTTACTTTTATACTCATCCCATTCTTTTCTATAATCCTCAAGCTGCTCACGCCCCTTATCCGTTATCGTATAATATCTTCTGTTTCTGCCATCAAACGGCTGATCATATGTAGTAAGATACTCTCCCTTCTGAAGCCTTCTAAGTACAGGATAAAGAGTTGACTCTGATACACTCATAACTTCCCTGACATTCTGCGTAAGAACATATCCATATGTATCCTCTTTTTCAAGAACTGACAATACGCATGCATCCAATAAAGCAGCTCCAAGTTGAAATGCCATATAACCCGCTCCTTTCGTCCACATTCATATTATATTTAAACTATGTCATATAATTATACTGACATATAAAATTAATATATAACTAAAGTTAATGTATAACCAAAGTTAATATAACCAAAGTTAATATATCTAAAGTTAATATATATCCAAAATTAATAATACATATGTGTACTATTTTTACTAATTTATATGTAATATTATACGCCATATAATATATGATAGTTCATAATATATTATATGGCATATAATATGTCAAGTTTTTAATTAAAAAGGCATCAAAAAAACTGTTACAATAAGAATTTATACCTATTGTAACAGCCTTTCCCATTTTAAAAATGTCAGTATATATTTTATAATTCATATATGAAAATACCTGAATAATAAATATATTACACTCTGATAAAATATTCTATTTTACATTAAATGCTAAAACTCCCGGATATACAGCGGCCGCTCCAAGCTCTTCCTCTATTCTTAAAAGCTGGTTATACTTAGCAACTCTCTCCGTTCTGCTAGGTGCACCTGTCTTTATCTGACATGTGTTAAGTGCTACGGCAAGGTCAGCTATAGTTGTATCCTCTGTTTCTCCTGAACGGTGGCTTGATATAGCTGTATACCCTGCCTTGTGAGCCATCTTTATTGCTTCAAGTGTTTCTGATACAGAGCCTATCTGATTAAGCTTGATAAGAATTGCATTGCCGGCTCCCATCTTAATTCCTTTAGAAAGTCTTTCTGTATTAGTAACAAACAAGTCATCTCCTACCAGCTGGACTTTATCCCCCAGTCTTTCTGTCAGGGTCTTCCAGCCATCCCAGTCCTCTTCATCCAGACCATCTTCAATAGAGATTATAGGATATTTTTCACATAGTGAAACCCAGTGTTCAACAAGCTCTCTAGCACTAAACTCAGTCCCTGCTTTAGGCAGTTTATAATATCCTTTTCCTTTCTCTGACTTCCATTCAGAAGATGCTGCATCCATAGCAATCATAAAATCAGTATCTTTTCCATATTCTACACCTGCCCTATAGCCTGCCCTCTTTATAGCCTCAAGTATTGTCTCAATAGCTTCTTCATCAGATTTAAGTGCCGGTGCAAATCCACCTTCGTCACCTACACTCGTTGCAAGTCCTCTTTCCTTAAGTATTGCTGCCAGTGCGTGAAATACTTCTGAACACCATCTTAATGCTTCTTTAAATGAAGCAGCACCGACAGGCATAATCATAAACTCCTGAACATCAAGTCCGCTTGATAATGCATGACAACCGCCGTTAATAATATTCATCATTGGAACTGGAAGCCTGTTGCCGGATATACCACCTAAAAATCTATAAAGAGGTATATCAAGTGATATTGCCGCAGCCCTGCAGCATGCAATAGATACAGCCAGAATAGCATTAGCACCAAGCTGTGACTTATCCTTAGTTCCGTCTGCCTTAATCATAGCTGTATCTATCGCATATATATCAGAGACATCCATTCCTGTAAGTGTATCATTGATAACTGTATTAATATTATCAACTGCCTTTGTAACACCCTTGCCAAGATAACGTGACTTATCACCATCCCTTAATTCCAGTGCCTCAAATTCTCCCGTAGATGCTCCACTAGGTGCCATGCCTCTTCCAATTGTACCATCTGCAAGCATAACTTCTGCCTCCACTGTCGGATTTCCTCTTGAATCAAGAATTTCTCTTCCTATAACCTTTTCAATCTCTAAATAACTCATAAAAGAATAAACTCCTTTCAAAAAATTGACAGCTCCTATATAGATTCAGCAGTTCTATATACAGAGCTGTCATAAAATGATTTACACGTAAGTTGGATATATCTAACTATAGTTAGATTATACTTATTTAATGTAAAAAATCAATTCCCTATTATGATACAATTTCTCACATTCCCATAACCGGCTTTTTTCCAATTATCTTCCGCCACAAACAAACCAACTATAATAATAATAACAAACACAATAAAAGCAATGTCAATAACATCTAAAATATGAATAACATCTACAGCATGTATAACATCTACAGCATGTATAACATCTACAGCATGTATAACATCTACAGCATGTATAACATCTACAACACCAATAATAACAACAATAATAACAGCATCGGCAGCATGTATTTCTGACGTATAAATTTATTATTGCCGAATTTCATTAAAATATTCATTCTTAAAAAAGCATATAAATAATCACGTTATAATCATATCAAACATTATAATCATACCAAGGTCTGTTTACAACAGTAGACGATACTACGGTATAAAAAAACAGGATATAGAATCAACCGGTATACAATACCAATTAATGTCCATATCCTGCATATGTATCCGATATACATTCAACTTAATTAATAATTATTTACGAATCTTAAATTCTCCTATAAGTCCATCAAGTGAGGTAGCTGATGCTGTTAATTCCTCACTCATTGCAGATGTCTGCTGTGCTGCTGCTGAGTTAGTCTGAATTACGTCATTAATTTCTTCAACACGGCTCTCTATTTCCTTTACAGAAATCTCCTGCTTATCAGAAGCGGTTCTTATCTTTGCAACCTCATTTAATATCTCATCAAGGTCACCAATTACCAGCTTCATGGCATCCTTTGTCTCTGCTGTGATACGATTACCGGTATCAACTTCTGCAAGTGATTCGTCAATAAGCTTCTTCGACTCAACTGCTGAGTTAGCACTCTGTTCTGCAAGCTGTCTTATCTGGTCAGCAACAACTGCAAATCCTCTTCCTGATTCACCGGCTCTGGCAGCCTCTATTGAGGCATTTAAGGATAACAGATTAGTCTGTGCAGCTATATTCTCAATATCTGCAATAATCTTTTCAATATTTCTTGTAGTTTCATCAATTGTCTTCATCGCATCAACAAGCTCATTCATCTTATCTTCGCTGTGAGCTGCCTCTTGTCCTACAAGCTTTGCCTTATCATGTACAATATCTGTTGATTTCGTATTTTCAACAACCTGTTCAGTAACCTTTTCAACTGTGTCAGCAAGCTTTTGTACGCTTGTCGCCTGATTAGTTGCTCCCTCTGCTATGTCCTGGGCACTCTCTGCCATTTGACTGCTGCCTACTGATACTCTTTCTGATGTTTCCATAATAGAACCCATTGTATTACTTACTTTATCTGCCATTCCATTAAGTCCATCAAGTACTTCCTTTAATTCACCGGCATACACGTCTGAATGGCTGCTGTATGCTGCAAAATTACCCTTTGAAAATTCCCCAACTATCTGTGAAAGGTCTGATACCATATGCTTTAATGTGCCAGCAGCATGCTCAAAGCTCTTTGAGATGGCACCGAACTCATCCTCTGATTCATATGGTGTCCCTATATCAAAATCACCCTTTTCAAACTTAGCCGCCGCTTCAACCAGACCGTTAACCGGTTCAACAAGCCTTATACCAAACTTCTTAATCACTGTATAATTATATACTATACCAATAATCGTAATTACAACTACAATAACAGCACCTATATATTGATGTTTCATAAATGCAATGACCAGTGCCGCAATTGCTAATACCAGATACCAGATATTAACATGGTAAAATACATTTTTTAATTTTTCTTTTACTGGTTTGTTCTTAAAACTGTCTGAACTATTCATAATATTTCATCCTTTCCGTCTAATGTATATCATCTTAATAATATTCATTTTATTGTCAGTATAACTCTTAAAATTCTATATTTCAACAATATTTCTCAAAAAAACAAAACACAGTTAAAAAGTTTCTTTCAATGCTTTAATATAAATATTTTTATTTTTCATTTTCTTTTTCCTGTAGCTTATTATTCCAAAACCTTACTTTATTCTGATATTTCTATAGTAAATGATATGGTTCCCTCATTGCCGGCAGCATCCTTTATTATAAGCGCTGCCTCTCCCTGTACACCTGTTGTCTTTACATAAGTTCCTGCATAACCTCCACGCAGAGCAATTATCTCAGGTCCGATTATCTGAATGCTTCCCTGTGTCTTAAGGATTATAGGTTCATTATAATAACTTAACAGATTACCATTCTGATCCTGTGCTTTAATTCTTACTAAAGCAACATCATATGTTGTATTTTCTTTAAGCAGCGTATGGTCTGCAACAGCATTAATATATGTTGCTGTTACTGGTTCTTTTACAACAGTCTTTACTACATTTCCATTCTTTATTGCCTCAAATCTGTAGCTTGTCGCCTTATTTCCCCAGTCACCTATATATTTTTCATATAATGCATAGGCATCCTGAAACTTAATATGATAAAGTGTCATAAGTTTTGCCGCTCTCATCTTGATATCTACCGGCAGATGATTAACTCCATATTTTGAAACAGCCATAAGAATCTTCTTTATATTCTCTGCCTTTCCATGCGACATCTCTTCCTGCTTTTCAAGTGTATCTCCTATAAGGTCATCAACCTCAACCGGTGGAAATGCAAGTCCCTGATATTCCGTCTTTTTTCTTATAATATTCTTACCGCATGGATATTCTTTAATAAACTCACTATTCTTATACAGCTTGACACTGTCTGCATTACTAAATAAATATATACTCCCCGGTATGCCGGACTGATGTTCTCCTATATCCATGGACGATGATATTTCTAAAACATCCTCACTTCCATTACATGCATATACATATGATGCAAGCTTAGGATTACGGAACATATCAAGAACCCCATGATAACATATACCATCACCACTTCCAAAGTCCTGATGTGTATTATAATCTGCCATACACCATGCAAATCCGCCAGCTATATTATCTTCCCTATAATAGGCATCCATAACCTTAGCATGTCTTAGTGCATGTTCAAGCCTGTGTTCTTCGCAGTCAAATGTCTTAGACGGATACATGTGTCCATTATATTCTGAAATAATATATGCCTTATTTTCATCGGATGTGACATTCTTTTTCTTCTCTATACAATCAGAATCTCCATCATATAAAAAATCGTTATATGTATATACATCCTCCAAAAGATTACTCTTCTTAAAATTACGCACACCTGCAGTAAAACGTGTCTTATCCAGTTCATGTGCTATATTATTAGTCATTGTATACAATTCATCATCATCACATGATTCATTAACACGTACTCCCCATAAAATTACAGACGGATGGTTTCTGTTTTGTAATACCATCTCTTCTGTATCCTGACACAATACCTTCTTCCACTCTTCATCACCAATATGCTGCCAGCCCGGTATTTCTGTAAATACAAGAAGCCCCAGTTCATCACATCTGTCAAGGAAATGCTTTGACTGTGGATAATGTGATGTCCTTACGGCATTCATGCCAAGTTCATTTTTGATAATATCCGCATCAAGCCTTTGCATGCTTTCAGGCATGGCATAACCTGTGTATGCATAGCTTTGATGTCTGTTGATACCACGAAGCTTGACCTTTTCATTATTAAGATAAAATCCATCCGCCTTAAACTGTGTACCTCTTATTCCAAATCTTGCACTCTTTTCATCATATACTGTATCAAAATCATGTCTTTTTAACTGTATCTTTAATATATACAGCTTAGGATTATCAATACTCCATTTTTCAAGCTTGTCTGAATTGATAGTACCCTTTATTATATGTCTTTTAACCTCATCAATCGCACCTGAGAACTGTCTGCCGTTAAGTTTATTTCTAAGTGACTGCATTGGCTGTGACTCTGTCTGTCCAAATCGTAATTCCCTTGATATCTCACAATTATCAAGCTCCTGTATTACATTTCCATCCTTATCGCATAACTCAAGTGCAGCATAATAGCCTTTCTGGTCTCTTATATCTACCTTATCAGCTATTGTAAGCTCATAATTTAATATAGCTTTATCCTGAATATCTGTAACACTTTCTGCCTGTGAATTATTATTTATTATACTTTTAGCTGACGGATTAACATTTGTCTCCTCTCCATCATGCACTGCTGGCTTATCTGTTATTTTTTCCTGATATACATATATATCATCAATATATATAGGATTCTTAATATCAATAAAGACTTCCCTGTATAATCCGCTATATGTCATATAATCAATAACATTGCCAAATGGAGGCTGGTTAAGGCTCTCCCTGCTGTCCAGCTTAACTGTTATCACATTAGGTCTGTCAAATACGACAAGCGATGATATATCTATTGTAAATGCTGTATAACCACACTTATGTATTGCTGCCTGTTTTTCATTGATATATACTGCTGCCTCATGTGCAGCGCCCTCAAATGTTATAAGAACAGTCTTTCCAAGATTATCCTTTCCCAATGTAAATTCGTTTCTGTAGCAGCTAATCATCTCACAGGCTTTTGGATTGTTATAATTATAAGATAACTGTCTTCCTGTATGTGGAAGTCTTACCACCTGCATATTGCTGTCATCATAGTTATACTGTATCATCTCACGACTGAAATTCTCTGAAAATTTCCAATTATCATTAAGATTCATTCTGCCATCAATCATACTTTTATATTCTCCGTTTCTATTAAAATATAAATCTAATCCAATTAATTCGATAAAATTAGCAATTTATATTTATTATAACCAGCATTGTAATAAAAGTCCATTAATACATCCTAATTATCACTTCCTATATATGAAACAATATATTTTTTTTCAAGGCGTTTCTGAATTGGTTCATACAGCTTTATAAATCTGTCCCGCTTCTGATTAACCGTAAAATGTTTAAACTCATCTATCATAACCATAATGTTATCTGATATCTGTGAATACTGCTTCAAAAAAAAGCATTACACTCCGGCTCATTAATTATTATTTTTTTCAAATCATTATTAGAAATACATGCCATAACTGTATCTTCAATAGCCTCTATATATATATTAGCAGAATAACCCTTAAGAAAATTATAAATGCAGCACCATCTGCCTTCATAGTAAAAGTCTGTTGTATATTCTGTATTATTCTCAAGTACACGAACAGCTCTTGCAATTCCTTCAATTGTAAAATATACATATTGAGTGTGCTCTTGTACTTCCAATATACATTCACCTTTTTTAAAAGTCTTTATCTTAAAATTATTCATAATAGAAGTAATGGTTCTATCTTCAAAACCTTCCTCTTTAAAATATTCCGTAAGTTTCATTAACTTATCCATCACAATCCCCTTTTCTTAGCAGACAACAGCCGCCAGAGTCCGTGCCTGCACGAAAATCTGGCGGCTGCTACTATAATCTGAGAACTCCATCAAGTTTATCATTGATGGTTCAAATTAAAATATATAAGATTAACGTATTAAAATAATAATATCATCCCAACATTAACTTTATTATATTAATATTTAATGTGTTTTATATATATTTTATTAACCTATCTAATATAATAACTATAGTATAGGCTATCACCATTGTCAACCTTTTACAGACCATTTGATAACAATTATGCAAACTTTTCATCGACAAATTACGACATTTTTATTATTGTACATCTCAGATGATTGTGCTAAAATCTATCACGATACAAATTTTTTAACGTGTAATGGAGATTAATGTGAAAGAATAATGCTGATGCTATTTTTTCTTCATCTCTTCACAACAAAAACTGCAGAAATGGGGTTTAATATAATGATTAGAAAAATTATTGCTGACAAATCAGATGTATATCTTCATTGGATAATGACAATTGTGGGAGGATTTTTAGGCACCTATTCAATTCTTTTACATGCCGGTAACTTCGGTTCTGCACAGACCGGTAATCTTATGCAGCTATCCACTGAATTACTTTCAATGAATTTTTCAGGCACTGTATACCGTCTGCTTGCTCTCGTATTTTTCGGTGCAGCCGTTGCAGCGGCTTACATACTGACTAATTATACACACCTTAATATGCGCAGGCTTGCAATTATTATTGATGCACTTGGTCTTATCACTTCTTCACTGCTTCCACTCAAACCGGTATTTATCAGTCTTTACCCGATATTTTTCTGTGCTGCATTTCAATGGGGAGTATATTCTGCTGCCGGTGGTTTTAACAGTTCATCTATTTTTACAACTAATAATTTCAAACAATCTGTTCTTGGATGGACACAATATGCACTTACAAAGGATAAGAAGTTTAAGAAAAAAGCTGTCATTTATTCAGTAACTGTATTATCTTTCTTTATGGGTGCATGCATAGGTTCATGGTCTGTATATACTTTTGATGTTCATGGTGCTTATATAGCTTTTATACCACTTGTGATTGCATGGATTGTAATTACAATATCTGAGACTTCTGTCGAAGATGATACTCCTGAAGAGATTGCTGTTGAAGCTGCAACTAAGGCTCAGGAGGCACTTCTTTTAAAGAAAGAACAAAAATAAATCTGTTTTGTTGCAAAGAGACGAAGAAAATTTCGCACAGGCAATTTTTCTTCTTCCGTCAGGAACTGTCTGTTCTACAAAGACACAGATAGCCATGTGATAAAATAAGCTGTCAGGCTTATTTTTCACATTACCTGGCATTAATCAGATATAGCGTTTTAATGCTTCAAGATATATTGCCGCTAATCTGCTTGGAACTATTTTTTTATGCATAATATATCCTATATGCATACTGCCTTCACCTTTTAAAGGAACGGCTATTATATCAGAACCATTTAATTCCCTGTCTATTACGCCGCTGCATACGGTATAACCATTAAGTCCTATAAGAAGATTAAAAAGCGTCGCCCTGTCTCTTACTCTTATATTTTTCTTTTTCTCTTCCATTGAGAATATCTCTTCTGAATAATAAAATGAATTATGCTCTCCCTGCTCAAACGAAAGATATGGATAGTCCTCCAGCTCTTTAAATGTAATCTCTTTTTTATCTGTCAGTGGGTGTCTGCTGCTTATGAATACATGTGGTCTTGCAACTAACAGCTCATGAAATTCAAGGTCATGTGACTTTAATGCTTTTTTTATTATAGTCGAATTAAAATCATTGATATATAATATTCCTATCTCACTTTTCATGGCTGCCACATCCTCAATTATCTCATAAGTCTGTGTTTCTCTTATAGTAAAATCATACGTCTCTTTTCCATACTGTTTTATCATATCAACAAAAGCATTGACAGCAAACGAATAATGTTGTGTCGATACACCAAATTCCTGCTTCCTGTTATTTGACGACTTATATGTATCCTCAAGGATAGCCGCCTGTTCTAAGACCTGTCTTGCATATCCTAAGAATACTTCACCCTCCTTTGAAACACTGATTCCTTTATTAGTCCTGTCAAATATTGTAACATTCATCTCTTTTTCAAGCTCTTTGACCGCATTGGTAAGGCTTGGCTGTGATATAAAAAGCTTTGCTGCCGCCTCTGTTATAGTTCCCGTCTCTGCTACTGTAATTATATATTTTAACTGCTGTAAAGTCACACTAATCTCCATTCCGCAAATTATATTCTTTTATATAACTCTACACCATCTTTTATTGTCTTTTCAACTATTATATCTTTTATTTTTTGCCTGTCGGCCTTAAGTGGGTTATCTGATAATGTAAGCTTCATAAATATCTCCTGTGGTATTCTTTTTACAAGCTTTGTTCCTATCACAGTTCCTACAAATACCGGTATTATTCCTATAAGCAGAAGCCAGATTACATGGCTGTTAAAATTACCTGTCACAACCTGTGTACCTGTAATATAACAGCCGGTCGTTACCCATATTAATGCTACGGTTGCCCTGAATTCCTGCTTATCCTTTAATACAGCGGCGGCATATATGACAAGCAATGCACCACCTGATACAAACATTCCATGAATTATTCCTGCCGCAAGAAGTATTAATATTCCTGCCCATATAGGAATTGTTTTTTCTTTTTTTTCCTTAATAAATATCTTTTTTAATGCAATTATCATTATCATTACACCATAAAATATTAATAACTGATTGAGCGGAAATCTGTTATATATCCATATTCCCACCACCATACCACTTACCATACATCCAAATATTTTAAAAAATTCTTTCCAGTTAATATATTCAAACCCGGTACATACAATCATAAGGCTTGATATCTGCGCTATAGCATTAAGAAGTGCCTTTGCCTCTCCTGCACCAATAAGCTTTAACACCGGCGGCATGGATATAAGCGTTCCCGCAAACCCGGTAATTGCCTGCAACAGATTAGCCGCAAAAAGTATTATTAATACAAGTATATCTTTTATATTTATCATAGCTGGTCTCCATTCCATAGAAAAGTTTTATCAGGTTTATGAACCTTTTTACCGGAACATGTATTTTATGTGATTTTTTATCAGATTTATTTTATATCCACTTTGCCTGATATATTACAAAAAAAGGGCAGCATATGTGCATTAACACATATCGCTGCCCTCTTTGGCGTTCTTTGCTTTAATATAACAATTTCATTATAAATAATCAATAGGTTTTATTGAAAATTTATAATGTATAATTTTCATCGGGATTGATATCAAGCAGTACACCCGTCTCAAATATGCCGTCTCCGTTTTCGGCAAATAATGAAAATAGGGTTCCTGTAAATGTCATGGTTCTAGTTCCTTCTGTACTAAGTCCGGCATTAAGTCCAGAGCCTATATTTTTATATGTATAATTTCCATCAAAATCGCTGCTTCCGGCTATTGCATATGAAAATGTATATTTCTCCCTGTCAGTATCTATCTTTACAAAGAGTTTCTTATCTTCCTCTTCCTTACTTACCGGTATATGTATAAGCTCTACACCCATATCATGGATATGCTTATAAAATCCTATATATTTTCCATTTTCATCATTACCAATGTATATTTCATAATGATAATCATTATTATAATAAGCTGCTATCCCTGCTCTTTGCGCCTTAGTTTCGCCAATATTTATAACAGCCTTTAAAGTCGTTGTAAATTCAGGCTGTTTAAATGACAATATTGTTGGCGATTTACCCGGCTCATTAAGTGTAATATCTGTTCCCTTAAGTATAAGTCTTCTGTTATTATTATCATAAATGTAGTGTGACATATCAGGATTTCTTGTAAACTGTAATCTTTTATCAAGTTTATTTTCCGAAAAATCTATATAAACGCTATGATCTGAATAAAGCATAGGTTTTCCACTATTACTGTCAATATGAATATTTTCTTTACTTACTCTCTCCCCAAGACCAGGAAGAGGTGCATCCATGACAAGCTCTACTGTTCCATTTCCATTATATCCGACCACAGGCCAGCCATCCTTCCATGTAACCGGTGCAAGAAATGTCTCTCTTCCAAGATTATGAAGCAGTGCATGACTGAATCTTCTTATTCCAAGAAAAACGAGCCACCAGTTGCCATTTTCATCATCAATAAGGTCTGCATGACCTGTCGCCTGAATCTCTGATTTCTTATATTCTTTGTGGGATATGATGGGATTATCAGGACATGGCGTATATGGTCCCCACACAGAAGCCGCTCTTTGTATAGTCTCACGGTGTGCATATTCTGTTCCGCCCTCAGCTATCATAAGATAATACATACCGTCCTTTTTATAAATGTGCGGTCCTTCTGCACACTGTCCTCCACATCCCTCGCTTATCAGGTGCTTATCAGAAATAATCTCACCTGTCATCGGATTAATTGCAAATGCAACTATTCCTCTTACACCGTCCAATACCCCGGTTGAACAATAATAACAGGTATCATCATCATCCCAGAATAATGACGGGTCAATTCCGCCCTGGTCTATCCATGCAGGCTCTGACCAGTCTCCCTCAATATTATCTGTATGAACTACAAAATTGCCTCTGCTGGTCACATTAGTTGTTATCATATAAAACATTCCTTTATGATAGCGTATTGTCGGAGCATATATTCCCCCCGAATTACGGCAGCCCTCCAGTTCAAGCTGTGAACGCCTGTTAAGGCAATATCCCTTAAGCTCCCAATTCACAAGATTCCTACTGTGATATATAGGCACTCCCGGAAAAAATTCAAACGTAGAATTAACAAGATAAAAATCATCACCGACACGGCAGATACTAGGATCGGGATTATATCCCGGAATAATTGGATTCTTATACAGCATACTAAACTCCATTCCACAGGCGGTTTTTCACACTCAGCCCATTTTATCTTTACTTTTATAAAATATTTTTATATAAGATTATAATAACTGTATTCACTATTAAAAACAAGTGAAAAAGTGTTCAAAATAAGCAATTTTACAGATATTTATATTTATTTATGAATATTATTAACCGATGCTGCACATTCTATTACTGTTCATAAAATCATATCAATTCAGACATCAGTTCTGTATAAGAACATATTTTATGCACACCTTTACCGTTATAGTTTATAAAACTAATTTATAAAGCGGTTCATTGCCTTATAAGAATGGAGGATTCACATGATTGTATCAGAAAAAGAATTATCAGCACTTAATGAATTACTTTCAGAAGAAGAACTTTTGATTAAGAAATTCCAGATGTTAGCACAGCATAGCACTGACGAACAGGTAAAAGACAAATTTATGTCTATCTCCGATAAGCATAAGGAGCATTTTCGTTCTTTATACTCATATCTTAATGACTAATGATTTATTAAACCTGTTATTTATGCCGCAGGCATCACAAGGCAGCCCATATCGCAAAGACCAAATATGACATTTGGCCTGCGATTCCTCCGGCATTAGAAAATGGCTGCAGAATGGAGATTATTATGGAACAGATCTATACAGAAAAAGAAGTATTAGCAGATGCTTTAACTGCTGAAAAGGCAGCTACAGACAATTACAACACATTCTCTAACGAATGTGTACACAAGGAAGTAAGGGAAGCTCTTCTTGACTGCCTTGCAAAAGAACATGCAATCCAGCAGGAGGTATTTGAAATGATGCATACAAGAGGCTTCTATCCAACACCGGAAGCAGAAAGCCAGAAGGTCGAACAGGCAAAACAGAAATATTCAAAATGTATGCAGAGCTTGTAATTTGTTGAAATGGGGATGTAGATGAGGGCAGGCTGTGGCTGATATATAAGATTTGTACGCTGATGGGAAGAACTAAGTCGCTCTGGAAGATGAGCATGTATTGCTTATAGACCGGCCGGGTCGCTGCAAATGCGGCGTCCTGCCGCTTGCAGCTCGATTGTGCGTCCTGCACAATCGCCCCTATATTGTGAAAGCTCATCTTAAGAGCGACTAAGTTCTTCCCATATGCATACAAATCTTACATATCAGCCACAGCCTGCCCTTTGCTACATTTCAAAAACCTCTGAGCTGGGGGTGACGACCGGTTGGTTACCAGTTAGCAATATACAATTTTAAACCGCTGCGCTGGGTATTGCGACCGGGACGTTAGCGGTTAGCAATATACATGTTTAAAATCACTACGTTGGACATGATAACAGGGATAGTAGAAGTGTTGATTTAACATAATCAGGACAGGTCGATAATACATATGGAACATGG
>ERZ791785.457-NODE-457-length-35626-cov-6.320261_pt1 | contig 35626 bp, 39 predicted proteins | sample MGYA00509947_ERZ791785 | MGnify/ENA primary metagenome ERZ791785 (study PRJEB30046, sample SAMN00791982) | human gut metagenome | study: EMG produced TPA metagenomics assembly of the A metagenome-wide association study of gut microbiota in type 2... | reverse complement strand
TGTAAAAAAATGAAATAAAATGTTGAATTTTGTAGAAAAATGTATTAGTATATATCTAAGTTATTAGTAATTAGAATTTTTATAATTTATTCCTAAAAAAAATTTATTATTTTATTGTGCTTACACACAATAGAAAAATGGGTGTTGCAACAAATGCAACACCATTTTTTTATTTTTATATATTAAAGTGATTTAAACATACTATTAAAAAATAAAATGATATTTTAAATTTTTAAACTTTTAAAAAAGATATAAATATAAAAAGCTAATCATATAAATATTATTGACAAGCAAAAATAATAAGGGGGGATAGATTTGGAATTAGTAGTAACGATAATATTTGGGATTTTAGTTGCTTACATATTATATTTTTTCTTAAAAGAAAAACAATACTCAAAGGAATCAGTACTTGGAAATATAGCATCAACTATAGGTGTACTTGGGACATTTGTAGGTATATCAATAGGACTATGGAAGTTTAACCCAAATGACATAACATCTAGTGTACCGCTTTTATTAAGTGGTATGAAAATAGCTTTTGCAACATCTATAATAGGAATGGCAGCATCAATATTTATGAAGTACATAGCTTTAAAGAATGAAGACGAAGAAAATATAGATGATATTATGGAATTATTTAATACAATGATAGCTGAAAGTAGAAATGTAAATAACACACTTATAGAAAATCAAAAACAAACTGAAAATGTATTAAATAAAGTAAGTGAAATATGGGCTAGCCATCAAGAAAATTTAACAGTAGTATTAAAAAGTGAAATATTAAATTTAAACAATAATACTATATCAAAACAAGAAGAGCTTATAGGTGAATTTAAAAAGCTTGGAGAATGTTTTACACTTTTAAATAGTGGAGTAAATAACTTACTGACATGGCAAGAAAACTATAAAGAAACTATAGAAAATACAACTAAAGAATTAGAAACAGTAATACAAACTATACATAATGCAGATGAATCAATAGAAAGTATTTCTAAAAACTCATCACTTATAAAAGAAAATAATGAAAACTTAAGTGAAGTACTTAAAGAAATAAATAAAACTCAAAATGTAATAATAGAATCAAATAAATCTATAATTGAAATATCAAATACTGCAAAAGAATCTATACCACAAATAAATGAACATTTCACAAATATAGATAACCGTACAAAAGAAAGTACAGCTTATCTACAAACTTTAATTTCTGAAAACTTAAATAATATAAAATCATATCTAGAAAAAATAACAGAAGATGTATTATCAAAAACTACACAATCAATATATGAAAATAATAGACAATTTAAATATGAAATATCAGAACATATAAGCCAATGTAAAATGTTAATATATAGTCTAAAAGATTTAATACCAGATATAAATGAACATCTATTAAGTACACAAAAAAGATTTAATAAAACATTAATACATTTTAATGAAGAAGTACAAAATTCACTTAGAGAAAATACTTTAGAAATTAATAAACAAGTACAATTATTAAAAGAAAATACAGCAAATATAAATAATACACTAGATGACACTATATCACTTTCTACAAAGAGATTAGAAAATATAACTGTAGCAACTTCAAATCAAATAAAAACTATGGCAGAAGAAATGGAAAAATTATGTGTTAGAAAAATAGAAAAATTAGATAATACATTAATAGAAGAATTTACAGATGCCCTAAGTTGTTTAGCTGGTCAATTAGTAACTATATCAGAAGGATTTTCAGGGGATTATTATAGATTATTAGAAGAATTAAAAGAAGCATTTGCCCAAAATGATGTAGTAAGTACCATAGATAATGAAGTTATCTCAGAAGGAGATAAATAGAGTATGAGCAAACTAGATAAATTTAAAAGAAAAGATAAAAATAATGATAATGTATGGTCATCAATATCTGATTTAATGTCAGGGCTTATGATAGTTTTTCTATTTACATCAGTTATATTTATGAGTAAAGTAATAGATGAAAATACAAATATAAAAAAACAGCAACAAACTGTAGAAAATATAGTTACAACCTATGAAGAGAGTAAAGAAAACATATATGAAGATTTATACAATGAATTTGAAGGTGATATGGATAACTGGCATATGGAAATAGATAAAGATGGAACAATAAGATTTAAAGAGCCAGAAGTATTTTTTGATATGGGAGAATCAGAACTTAAAACTCAATTTAAAGATATACTTGATTCATTTTTTCCTAGATATATAAATGTAATTTACACAAATTATAAAGATAAAGTAACAGAAATTAGAATAGAAGGTCATACCTCTAGTGAATGGGAAGAAGGTGTTGACACTAAGACTGCTTACTTTAAAAATATGGAACTATCTCAAGATAGAACTAGAAATGTATTAGAGTATGTTATGAATATGGAAAGCCTTAGTGAATATGAAAATTGGTTAATAGATAATATTACTGCTAATGGTATGAGTTATAGCCATAGAATATACAAAGGTAATGTAGAAGATAAGGATGCATCTAGAAGAGTTGAGTTTAGAGTTATAACTAATTCTGAGGAAACTATTAATGAGATTATAGATAATTATAAAGATTAGATATAAGATAGTAGATTACTTATGTAATCTACTATTTTTATTACAACTATTTTACAATTGAAAAAATTTAGTAATATATATGATATAATAAATGTAGGCAATTGTTATATATTGTGGACTAAATAAAGTATGGGAGAGAAAGATTATGATTGATTTTATATTTAATATATTACCATTAGTAGTTGTTGGTATCTCAATGATTATATTTATAAATAATGTTAAGAAGAAAAATGAAGAAAATAAAGCTTATGAAGATAAAAATGAAGGAAATACAAAAGAAAATTATATGACAATGGGGATGTCTTTAGGAATGTGTTTTGGAGTAGCAATAGGATCCTCCTTTGTGAACATATTTGGACCAGAATCTATTTCTTATGGTATATGCTTTGGAATGTTAGGCGGAATGATTATAGGAATGAATATAGAGAAAAAGTAATTTTTTATAAATAGAATTTAAGATAAAAAACATATATAAATCCCCCTGTGTCAAAATTAACGACATAGGGGGAATTTTTTACTTATAAAGAATTTATTGATAATTTATGAATTGAGCAAAGTGAAATTTTATAACTCAAAAGTTTGACCGTCTTTATTTATATCAATTATCTTGTCTTTGTAAGTAGATGCATACTCTGAGTCTTTAAAGATTTTAGAAAGAGAGTAAGCTCTAAAAAAATGCATTGGAAATGCAACTTTAGTATTAGTATTTCTCATAAAATAATCAAATCCTAAATAGTACTGATTTCCTTGTCTAGAATCTAGAGGAAGAAAAGCAACATCAATATTTTCTCCTTTTATTTTATCTATTGCACTTTTAAATTTATTTTCAGCAAACTTATTTTCTTCAGGCGTGTTTTCACCTTCCCAGTGCCACCAATTTAAATCACCAGCATGGTATATTATTTTATCATCAACCTTTACAATAAATGCAACACCTAAGTCACTAGAATCAAGAGTTCTAATCTCTAAATTATCTACTAATAATCTTTCATTAGCTCCTATAAATTTAGTATTTTGAGATTTTGTAGTTTTAATATCATTTGATAATATATACTCAACATTTGGATGAGTTTTTTCTAAATTAAAAATAGATTCATCAAAATGATCATGATGAGAGTGGCTAGAAAATACGTATAGCTTTTTATTTTTATCAAAGCTTGGAAGATTTCCTTTAAAATAATCAAAAAGTAATATAGTGTTATCAAGTTCAACACTAAAACTACTATGGTGAATATATGTTATTTTCATATTTAATCCTTTCTTAGTTATATAATTATTATAGTTTAAATTAAATTTATTAATATACTGTATAAAATATATTATATCAAAAAATAGTTATATAGATAAAATATTAAACACTAAAAAAACCATATAAGTATTTTTGCATAATATATATAATTTATTACCAAATTGGAAAATATTAATAGTATATAATAGCAACTTTATTGGAGGCAATTATGAATAAATTAAAAGATTTAAAGTTAAAGAATCAACTTATAATTTCAACATATATAATGCTTTTTATATTATTAATATTTAAGCCAACACTAATACCTAGTATATATAATAGGTTAATAATAGCTTTTAAGCCATTTATAATTGGTGGATTAATTGCATTTTTAATAAATATACCAATGAAGCTTATAGAAGAAAAAATAATAAAACCATTAACTAAAAATCATGAAAAACTAAATAAACTATCAAGAATAATAGCGTTAGTATCTACTATTATAATAGTTGTAATAATAGTAGCTGCATTTATAAATTTTATAGTGCCACAACTTATTGAAAGTATAAAAAGCTTAACTGAAACTATTCCAAATTATATAATATCCTTACAAAACTATGTAACAAAAAATTTAAGTAATTTAGATATACTTAAAAATGTAGAGTTTGATATTTCTTCTATGCTTCAAAAATCTATATCATATATTGGAAATCTTATAAATATGTTTATATCTAATTTACTTAATTTTACATTTGGGATTACAAACTTTTTTGTAAATCTATTTTTAGGAATAATAATAGCAATGTATATACTACTTGGAAAAGAAAAATTAATACATCAATTTAAAAAAGTATTATATGTATTTTTTAGTGAGAGAGCATGTAAGAAAATATTATATATTTTAAGACTTACTAATTATAAATTTTCTAGGTTTATATTAGGTCAATCAACAGATGGAATTATACTTGGAACTACATTTTTTATAGTATTTTCAATGGTTAAAATTCCATATGCATTGCTTATAAGTATAATGATACCAATACTTAACTTCATACCTATATTTGGAACATATGTGGGAATTGTTATATCTATGTTTATAATACTTATGGCAAAGCCTTCATCTGTAATATTATTTTTAGTTTTAATTATTACAATTCAACAGTTAGATGGTAAGTTTGTATATCCAGTGGTAGTTGGAAATTCCTTAGGTCTTTCTTCTTTATGGATATTATTAGCTATTATAGTTGGAGGTAATTTGTTTGGAGTTTTAGGTATGGTTTTAGGGATGCCTTTAGTAAGTGTTATATATGATTTATTCTCAGAATATGTTAATAAGAGAATAGAGATAAAAAGAAAGATTGAAAAATAGAGTAGATAAGAAAATAAAGTGTAGTTTAAGTAAATTTAGGGTATTAATAAATTACTTAAATTTAAAACAGGAGAAATACTTAATGAATCAAAATGACAAAATTCTAATAAATGATTACAGAAATTACTTGATAATGTTAAAAGTGAACACTACTAAAGTTAATATGAGTATTAAAAGTATTGATGATATAAAGATATATGAAGAAGAATGTAAACTTAATTTAAATAAGTTAGAAACTTTGAGCAAAGACCATAAACTATATGAAAAAGATTATGATGATTTTAGAGTATCTATGGGAAAGTTTGCAATTGGGCTTAGTAAGTTTCGTAAGTTAAAAATAAGTGATAAAGAAAAGTTAAGACTAACTAAAGTATTTTTAGATCTTAATGAAAGCTTTGAAGATTTGATGCAAAGAAATATTATTAAAGATGCGTATATATGGAAGTAAGGTAAGTAATATACTATTATAATATAAAAAAATCCAATAGTTGACCTATTGGATTTTTTAATTCGTAATATATTAATCTTATTTATTTTTCTTATTATCTAATGCTGCTCCAATAAGCAAACCAAGACACATACCTATAGTTAAATTATTAAATACCAAACCAAATGTAACACCAAAACATAATCCTAGTGCCAACTAACTTATGTTTTCATTATTCATATCTTCTCCACCTTTAAACTACTATTTATCTACATGATATCAAAATATCTTATTTTGAATTATATAATAATTGTGAAGATATACCAATTTGATTTCTTTAGAATTATCAAAATTTACTTTTAGTAATTATAATAGTTATGCTTTTATAACTATATATATTATAGAATATGCTTCTATTAATTATATATTATACAGACTACATTAAAAATGGTCCGATTGCATTAAATAAATATCCAGCTATAATTATACCAACAGTTACAATTCCTATAAATATAGCTAATAACTTAGGTTTTACAACCTTGCTTAGCATTATCATAGAAGGAAGAGATAAAGCCGTAACACTCATCATAAATGCAAGTACAGTTCCTATAGGTACTCCAGCCATAAACAATGCTTCTGCTATTGGTATAGTTCCGAATATATCAGCATACATTGGGATACCAACAACTGAAGCTATAATAACTGAAAATGGATTATTATCACCAAGTATTTTAAGTATTAAATCCTGTGGGATATAGTTGTGTATTAAAGCTCCTATACCAACGCCTATTATTACATACTTATAAACATTTTTTATAATAGCTAAAGTATCTTCTTTTGCATAATTTAATCTTTGTTTTTGATTAAAGTTTTCAGATTCGGCATAAAGTTCTCTAGTATGTTCTGTATATGTTTGTATTTCATTTTCTAAGTTAAGTTTACTTATTATAGTTCCACCAACTACTGCAATTATAAGCCCTAAAACTACATATAAAACAGATATATTCATACCAAAGAAACTTGCTAATAAAAGTAGTGATGCTAAATCTACCATTGGTGAAGATATTAAAAATGAGAAAGTTACACCTAATGGTAAACCTGCATTAGTAAATCCTATAAATATAGGTATACTAGAACAAGAACAAAATGGAGTTACTGTTCCTAATAAAGCGGAAACTGTTGCACCAGATATTCCTTTAAATTTGTAAGTATTTTTTTAGTTTTTTCAGGAGGGAAGTAGCTTTGAATATATGATATTAAAAATAAAAAAATATATCTTTAAGTTAACTAAAAATCGATATAATGAATTTAATTAACTTTTAAATATTATATTATTCATTATATCAATTTTTTTTGATTTAGCAACTCTTTTAAAAAAATAATTTTTGAATAACTTCATAAGTTAATACTCTTGAAATAGTATCTTTATTAACAGAGTAGAAATTCCATTTTCCTTTTGATGTTTTACTTATAAGATTTGCAGAAAGTAATAGTTTTAAGTGATACGAAAGTTTTGATTGGGATATATCAAATATATCTGTTAATTCACATACACAAACACTTTCAGCAGAATATAGCTTTTTTAATATATCTAGCCTTATAGGGTCAGATAATGCTTTAAAAATTAAATCTATGTTGTCCATCTTAATACCTCCAATATTATACATATATTATAACAAATATTTTATTATTAATTACAATAAATAAATATTTATTTAGAGATATTTTGTAAGAATATATGTTTTTATGAAAATAATATATTATTAAATGATAAAATAGTTGATATTAAAATCAAAAAAATTTGATTTTATAGTTTACAAAAAAGATTTTTTAACATATCATATGATTAAAAATGAATATGTTAATATGAGAAAGGAGAAGTTATGAATACTGTACAAATGTTAAAGGCATTAGGAGATGAGACTAGAATAAGAATAGTCAATATTTTAAGAGATGGGCCTTTATGTGTTTGTGAAATAGAGTCAATACTTGAGATTACACAATCTAATGCATCAAGACATTTAAGTAAGTTAATGAATGCAAATATAGTGACTTACTATAAAGAAGCAAAATATGTTTATTATAAGCTAGATGAAGAAACTTTAAATAAATATAGTTTTATAAAAGTTCTTTTAGAAAATGAATTAGATGAAGATGAAAAATTAAAAAATGACTATGATATTTTAATGGGATATAAGCAATCTGGATTAAATTGTGAAAATGTATCAAAGGTTAAAGAAGTAATAAGCAAAATAAGCGAAAGAAAATCATCTAAGTAGGAGGAAATATAAATGAAAATAGCAGTAATATCAGATATACACAGTAATATATATGCACTAGATAAGGTAATAGATGATATAAAATCAAAAAATGTAGATATGGTAGTTTGTACAGGAGATTTAGTTGGGTATGGAACGCGTCCAAATGAAGTTATACATAAGATGAAGGAAGAAAAAATACTTACTATAATGGGAAATTATGATGATGCAATAGGTAACTTAAAAATAGTATGTGGATGTGATTACCCAGATCCAAAAGATGCAGAAAAGGCAGGTCTTTCAATGCATTTTACATCTCAAGAGACAACTGATGAAAATAAAAAATATTTAAGAAATCTTCCTAAAGAAGCTATATTCACTTTTAACAATAAGACTATAAGATTTGTTCATGGAAGTACAAGAGTTATAAATGAGTATTTAAAAGAAAACTCAAAAGAAGCAGAGGAAGTTATGAATGAATTAGTTGAAGATATATTAGTTTGTGGTCATACTCATATACCATATGCTAAATATTATGGTGAAAAACTATTAGTTAATGCAGGAAGCGTTGGAAAGCCTAAGACTAATAAACCAGATGCAAACTATGTAATTATAGATATATCTGATTCAAGAGTTGAAGTAGAAATAATAGAAGTATCTTATAATTTTGAAAAAATGGCAAAAGAAATTGAAGAAAATGAGATATTACCAAATGATTTTGCTAGACTTATAAGAGAGGGTAGTGCAAAATAAAAAACTGCTAAAGTATTTTGGGGAGAGTTTTATGGAAAATAACAATAAAGTAGATAAATATCAAAGGATAATAGTATTAGTGCTTTTAATGATAGTAATTATACCTGCTATAATATTAAATACAGTAGATATTTCACCACATAAGTTAATTATACAAGATGATATAATAAAAGTAGGTGTTAAATCATTTAAAGTAGAAGATATTAAAACAGTTAAACTTCTAGAGGATATTAATATTAACTATAGAATAAAAGGTACAAAAACATTAAATTATCTAAGAGGACTTTACGCAATAGAAGGGGAAAATCAAGATACTAATGTATATATTTATAGAAATAAAAGTCCTTATATAAGAGTTGAATTTAAAGATGGATTACTTATTTATAATGATAAAAACAGTAGTGATACTGAAAAAAATTATGAAAAATTAGTTGAGATAGTAAATATTAATAAATATAAAAAATAATTGACAATTGAAAATTAACAATTATAATAAACTTATAAATGAATAATTGCTAGGGGTGCCATTGGCTGAGAGGTTTTATACCGACCCTTATTACCTGATCTGGTTAGTACCAGCGTAGGAAAGCAACATTAATTAGTAATCAAATAAGGGATTATAAAATTGTAATTTAATGCTATGCCTACATCAGGTATAGCATTTTTTACGTATAAAAAAGGGGGAAATAAATGAAAAACTATAGAGTACCAACATTAACAATAGCTGGTTCTGACTCTTCAGGGGGAGCAGGTATCCAAGCTGATTTAAAAACATTTTCTGCCATAGGAACATATGGAATGAGTGTAATAACTGCAATAACAGCACAAAACACAGAAGGGGTATTTGATGTTGAGGAGCTAAGTTCTAAAATTATAAAATCACAAATAAAGGCAGTTTGTGAAGATATACCACCAAAAGCAATAAAAATTGGAATGGTATCTTCACCTAAAATTATTAAGGATATTGTAGAATCTTTAGAAAGATATCCTTGTGAATATGTTGTAGTTGACCCTGTAATGATTTCAAAAAGTGGGTATTCACTTCTAAGACCAGAAGCTAAAGAAAATCTAATAAAATATCTTATACCAAAAGCATACATAGTAACACCTAATGTACCTGAAGCAGAAGAAATAAGCAGTATAAAAATAGAAACTGTTGAAGATATGAAAAAAGCAGGAAATATAATATTAAATATGGGACCTAAATATGTACTTATGAAAGGTGGACATTTAGAAGGAGACTGTGTAGATGTACTTATAGGTAAAGATATGTTTGAAGTATTTAAAGGTGAAAGAATAAATAGGAAAAATACTCATGGTACGGGATGTACTATATCTTCAGCGATAACATCTCACTTGGCTTTAGGATATGATATAAAAGAATCTATAAGACTTAGTAAAGAATATATTACAGAAGCAATAAAATATAGCTTTGACATAGGTCATGGTGTTGGACCAGTTCATCATTTTTATAAAGAGGATAAATAAGGGGGAATAAATATGTTTAATTTAATTGATAAAGTAAAAGAAGTTAATCCTTTAGTATTACATTATACAAATAATGTAACTATAACAGATTGTGCAAATACAACACTTGCCATAGGAGCTAGTCCTTTGATGAGTTTTTCATATGAGGAAGTAGAGGATATAGTTAAGGTTTCAAATTCTGTAGTAATTAATATTGGAACTATGAATAGTGAATTACTTGATTTATATGTTTTAGCAGGTAAAGCAGCAAATAAATATAATAAGCCAGTTATATTAGATCCTGTTGGGGTATTTGCAACAAATGCAAGAACTGAAATTACAAATAGATTATTAAATGAAGTTAAGTTTGATGTGGTTAGAGGGAATATATCTGAAATTCAATTTTTAGGTGGTTTAAATGTAAAAGGAAAAGGTGTAGATTCATTTGATGATGGAGCTGACTCTAGTGAGATAGTAATAGAAGTTGCAAAAAAGCTAGAATGTGTAGTAGTTGCATCTGGTAAAACTGACTTAATAAGTGATGGAAACATTCTTTATAAAATTCAAAACGGAAGTGCAAAGCTTAAATACATAACAGGTACAGGATGTATGAGTACAAGTTTAATAGGTAGTCTTTTACCATGTGCTGATAAAGCAATTGAAGGGGCAGTAATTGGAACTCTTGCAATGTCTTTAAGTGGGGAGTTAGCAGATAAAGAAAATCCACCAATAGGTACATATAAAACATTACTTTATGACAACTTATTCTCATTAAGTAAAGATGTTCTTGAGAAATATGCAAGAATAGAAATAGAGCAAATTAATTAGCAATTAAGGGAGATTTTATATGATAAATAAAGATGAATTAAAAAATGCTCTTAAATTATACTTAGTTACAGACTCAGATATATTAAAAGGACGAGATTTTTATAAATGCATAGAAGATGCCATAAAAGCTGGTGTTACAATGGTGCAATTAAGAGAAAAGAATGCTGATGGAAAAGAGTTTTTAGAAAAAGCAATAAAGCTTAGACAAATTACTAAAAAATATAATGTGACTTTTGTAATTAATGACAGAGTTGATATTGCAATGATTGCTGATGCTGATGGAGTTCATGTGGGACAAAGTGATATAGATGCAATGTCTATTAGAAAGCTTATTGGAGAAGATAAAATAATAGGTGTTTCTGCTAGAAATGTTGAAGAAGCCAAAATAGCAAAAGAAAATGGTGCAGACTATTTGGGGATAGGAGCAATGTTTTCTACTTCAACAAAAAATGATGCAAAAGAAGTTTCATTTGAAACACTAAGACAAATCACAGAAAAAGTAAATTTACCCTTTGTACTAATTGGAGGAATAACACTTGATAATGTGGATAAATTAAAACAATTTAATCCAGATGGATATGCACTGGTATCTGGAATTCTAGCAGTTGATGATATAGGAAAAAGGGTAGGGGACTGGTTAAATAAAATATAAAGATTTTAATTAAATAAAATAAATTTATAGTTTACAAATTAAAACATATGGTAGATAATAATACAATATCATAAAATAATTATAAGTAAAAATATAATAGGAGAATAGTTTATGAAAATAAATAGAAATGATGAATGTTGGTGTAATAGTGGACTTAAATATAAAAAATGCCATATGGAATTTGATGAAAAATTAAAATCTTTAAAGGAAAGAGGATTTGAAGTTCCTTCTCATAATATAATAAAAACAAAAGAACAAATAGAAAAAATAAAAGAAAGTGCAAAAATAAACAATGCAGTACTAGACTTAGTAGCTGAAAATATAAAGGCAGGAATGACTACTGAAGAAATAGATAAACTAGTACATGACTTTACAATATCTCAAGGTGCTATACCTGCACCACTTGGATATCACGATTTCCCTAAAAGTGTATGTACATCTATAAATGATGAAATATGCCACGGTATACCAAGTCCTGATAGAGTATTAAAAGATGGTGACATAATAAATGTAGACGTATCTACTATATATAACGGATACTACTCAGATGCATCAAGAATGTTTATGATAGGAAATGTTAGTGAAGAGGCTAAGAGATTAGTTGAAGTAACTAAAGAATGTTTATATAAAGGTATAGAAGCAGTTAAACCATGGGGACATTTAGGAGATATAGGTGCGGCAATCGAAGCTCATGCTAAAGCTAATGGATATTCTGTTGTTGAAGAATTTGGAGGACATGGAATAGGACTAGAATTCCATGAAGATCCTTTTGTTTATCACTATAAAGGGGCAAAAGGAATGGTATTAGTTCCAGGTATGATATTTACAATAGAGCCTATGATAAATCAAGGTGATGCTGATTTATATATAGATGCAGATAATGGATGGACATCATATACTGATGATGGAAAGTTATCAGCTCAATGGGAGCATATGATTTTAGTTACTGAAGATGGAGTAGAAATTTTATCTAAGTAATGTATAAAGTTTATATTAAATAATAGTTTTCAAAGGTGTTAATTAAATTTAGCACCTTTTTTAATTAAAAGAATATTATATAATATTTGAATTTGTTTTGAAGTGAAATTATTATTATAAAAAGAATATGATGAAAACTTGACATTAGAGAAAGTAAGTAATACAATGTTAGTGTCCTAACATAAATGAGGTGTTTAAAATAGACAAAGAAAAATTAGTTGGATTTGAAATAAAAACTGTTCATAATCTTTTAAAAAGAGATTTTGACAAATTACCTATTCATGATAAATTTAATAACTTAACAGGAGTTCAAAAATGGGTAGTAGCTTATTTGAGTGAACATGAAGGTCAGGATGTATTTCAAAGGGATTTAGAAGAAGAATTCTCGATTAGACGTTCAACAGCTACTGGTATTTTACAATTGATGGAAAAAAACGACCTAATTATTAGACAGCCGGTATCCTATGATGCAAGGCTAAAAAAGTTAGTTTTAACTAAAAAAGCGTCTGAAATTCAGAATGAGATTCATAAAGAAATTGAAAAACATGACAAGAAAGTTAGGGAAGGAATTACAGAAGAAGAGTTAGAAGTTTTTTTTAATGTTATGAAAAAAATAAAGAAAAATTTATCTGAATAATATGCCACCTAAAATGGTGGCTTTAATAAAAGATAGATTGTTAGGACACTTACAAAATTAAATATATACTTATAAGGAGGAGTCATTATGCTTAAAACTTTAGCTAGCCAAGTTAAAGAGTACAAAAAAGCATCAATAATAACACCAATATTTGTTACATTTGAAGTAATAATGGAGTTATTAATACCGCTATTAATGTCAACTTTAATTGATAATGGTATTTCAACAGGTAATATGAAACATGTATTTGTAGTAGGGGGAGTAATGGTTGTTATAGCTGGACTTTCGTTACTATTTGGTGTATTAAGTGGTAAATCTGCAGCATTAGCTAGTACAGGATTTGCAAAAAATTTAAGGAAATCAATGTATGAAAATATACAAAGTTTCTCATTCTCAAATATAGATAAATACTCTACAGCAGGACTTGTAACGCGTATGACAACAGATGTTACAAATGTTCAAAACTCATATCAAATGATTTTACGTATGTGCTTTAGAGCACCTATGATGCTTATATTTGCATTAATAATGTCATTTACTATAAGCAAAAAACTTAGTTCATTATTCTTAGTGGCAATAGTATTCTTAGGAATATGTTTAGCACTAATAATATCAAATGCTCATCCAGTATTTATGAAGGTATTTAAAAAATATGATGATTTAAATGCAAGTGTACAAGAAAATGTAAATGCTATTCGTGTTGTAAAAGCTTATGTAAGAGAAGATCATGAAATTAAAAAGTTTGAAAAAGCAGCAGATAATGTTTATAAATTATTTGTAAAAGCTGAAAGTATTTTAGCATGCAATATGCCAGCTATGATGTTATCAGTTTATGGATGTATATTAGGTTTATCATGGTTTGGTGCAAACATGATAGTTGAAGGAGCCTTAACTACAGGACAATTAGTAAGCTTATTTAGTTATATTATGAATATAATGATAAGTTTAATGATGTTATCTATGGTATTTGTTATGATTACAATGTCAAAAGCATCAGCAGAGCGTATTGCTGAAGTTTTAGAAGAAAAAAGTGATTTAACTAATCCAGAAAATCCTGATTTTGAAATAGAAAATGGAGATATAGACTTTAATAATGTTAACTTTGCTTACAAAAAAGGAAGTAAAAAATATGTCCTTCAAAATATTGATTTACATATAAAATCAGGTGAGACTATTGGAATAATCGGTGGAACAGGTTCTTCAAAATCAAGTTTAGTAAACTTAATATCTCGTTTATACGATGTTAGTGAAGGTTCTGTATTTGTAGGTGGAAAAGATGTAAGAAGCTATGATATCGAAACTTTAAGAAATGAAGTTTCAGTAGTTTTACAAAAGAATGTATTATTTAGTGGAACTATAAAAGAAAATCTTCGTTGGGGAGATAAAAATGCCACTGATGAAGAAATAATAAGAGCTTGTGAGCTTGCTTGTGCTAATGAATTTATAGATACATTACCAAATGGATATGACACTTATATTGAACAAGGTGGTACAAATGTATCTGGAGGTCAAAAACAACGTTTATGTATAGCAAGAGCCTTACTTAAAAAGCCAAAAATATTAATATTAGACGATTCTACAAGTGCAGTAGATACAGCAACAGATGCTAAGATAAGAACTGCTTTTTCTAAGGAAATACCAAATACAACAAAAATTATAATCGCACAACGTATATCAAGTGTTCAAGATGCAGATAAAATAATAGTTTTAGATGACGGAAAAATAAGTGGAGTAGGAACACATGAAGAACTACTTGAAAATAATGAAATTTATGCTGACGTTTATAATTCTCAAGTGAAGGGAGATGATGACGAATATGAAGTCGCAAAATAAAAGACCTAAGGGTCAAAATCCTGCAAAAACTCTAAAAAGGCTTATGGGAATAATATTAAAAAATTATACACCTCACTGTATCGTAGTTTTACTTTGTATATTTGGTTCAGCCTTTGTAAGTGTTAAGGGAACTTTATTTATGCAAACTTTAATTGATGACTATATTCTTCCTCTAACGAGTCAATCAAATCCTGATTTTAGACCTTTGGGAATGGCTATAATGAAGCTAGCATTATTTTTCGTAGCAGGTGCATTAATGACTTATACTTACAATAGAATTATGGTTAATGTATCTCAAGGTACTATGAAAAAAATACGTATAGATGTTTTTACTCATATGGAAAGTCTACCTATAAAATATTTTGACACTCATGCTCATGGTGATATAATGAGTATTTATACAAATGACATAGATACTCTTCGTCAAATGATAAGTCAAAGTATTCCTCAGCTTGTAAACTCAGCTGCTACTATAGTAAGTGTGTTAATAAGTATGATTATTTTAAATATCCCACTTACAATACTTACTCTTATAATGGTAGCTATAATGGTATTTACAACTGGAAAAGTTGCAGGAAAAGCAGGTTCTTACTTTATGAAACAACAAAAATCCATAGGTGAACTTAATGGATTTATAGAAGAAATGATGGAAGGTCAAAAAGTTGTTAAAGTATTCTGCCATGAAGAAGAAAGCATAAAAGATTTTAACAAACTTAATGAACAATTATTTGATAGTGCTAATAATGCCAATGCTTTTGCCAATATACTTATGCCAATAAACGTAAATCTAGGTAACTTAAGTTATGTTGCTTGTGCAATACTTGGTTCAATTTTAGCTATATCAGGAGTTACTTCATTAACTTTAGGTGCTCTTGCATCATTCTTACAACTTAACAAAAGTTTCTCTCACCCAATAAGTCAGGTAAGTCAACAGCTTAATAGTATTATAATGGCTTTAGCAGGTGCAGAGAGAGTATTTAGTTTACTAGATGAAAAGCCAGAAGTAGATAATGGATATGTTACTTTAGTAAATGCTACAGAAGATGAAGAAGGGAATATCAAAGAGTGTGAAGAACATACTGGAATTTGGGCATGGAAACATCCTCATGGCGATGGAACAGTTACACTTACTAAACTTCTTGGAGATGTTACATTCAATGATGTTGACTTTGGTTACAATGAAGAAAAAACAATACTTCACAATATAAAACTATATGCTGAACCTGGTCAAAAGGTAGCATTCGTAGGATCTACAGGTGCTGGAAAAACTACAATAACAAATTTAATTAACCGTTTTTATGATATACAAGATGGTAAGATTAAATACGATGGTATAAATATAAATAAAATTAAAAAAGCAGATCTTAGACGGAGTTTAGGAATAGTACTTCAAGATACACATTTATTTACAGGTACTGTGGCTGATAATATAAGATATGGAAAACTAGATGCTAGTGATGAAGAGGTAATTTCAGCTGCAAAATTAGCTAATGCTGATGGATTTATCAAAAGATTACCTCAAGGATATGATACGGTACTTACTGGAGATGGAGCAAATTTAAGTCAAGGTCAAAGACAGTTACTAGCTATAGCTCGTGCAGCCATCGCAGATCCACCAGTTCTTATACTTGATGAAGCAACAAGTAGTATAGATACTCGTACAGAACATCTAGTTCAAGATGGTATGGATAGCTTAATGCATGGTCGTACTACTTTTGTAATAGCTCATAGATTATCTACAGTTAGAAATTCAGATGCTATAATGGTACTTGAACAAGGTAGAATAATTGAAAGAGGAAGTCATGAATCGCTAATAGCTAAAGCTGGTAAGTATTATCAACTTTATACTGGTGCTTTTGAATTAGAATAAAAGTCTCGCCCATTGGGTGGGACTTTTTTGTTTTTTGTATATATCCTCTATAATTACAAATATATTTGCAAATAAACCAGTTAAATTTTCTTGCTCTTTGATATAATAATTATTAAACTCTAGCATATGTAATCCTCTTTTAGATTAATAGAGATAATCTTAGGATACTATATTTGTTGGAGTTTTATTATTGAAAAAATTAACTAGCACAACGAGTTAAGTTATTAATAAAGTATAAATAAATACCTTTTTTTACAAAAAAATCAATATAAATAGTTCACAAAATGTATAAATTACATATATTTATATTAGGCACTATCAATTACTTAAGGGGTGTATATTTTATATGAATAACAAAAATAATATGAATAATAAAAAAAAAAATAATGTTGTCATCTATCCGTGTGAAAATGTAAAATATCTAGACTGCATTGACTCTAAATCTTATAATTCAGGTGCATGCTTAATAGTACCTGTATCAATTCATAACGTATGCGAAAATGAACATTTATTAGTCATCGTTGAAGTTTATAAGGACAATAAATTTTATTCAAGACAAATAAAAGAAGTTTTCACTGGATCAAACAACGAACATTGTAATAATAACTGCTGCTGTTGTTGTTATGACAATTTAATTGATAATTTATTTATAGATAATTTTGAATTTTACTTTTTAGATGATTGTAATCCTAAATGCATTTATGTAGAGGTAAAAACTCAATATATCTATTCATGTTAATTTTATGATTATTATTTAAGACTACTAGAAAGTGTATTATTAAATATATTTTCTAGTTACATATAATCATATATCTTAGATTTATGCTTATATAATTTTTATTAAGGGGGGAATACTTTGTTTGATAACATATCAATAACTGGCATAACTCCGCTAGATTATTATCCAGATAAATGCACTATCACAAATTGTAAACAAAATATTGAATCAATAAGCCTTTGTATTCCATGTCAAAAACCTGATATGGAGTCAATCAATGAAATAAAAGTAAGCTTATGTATAAATAATTGTAAACTATTAAATACAATACTTGGACCTAAGATTTTAGCAAATATAACAAGTAAAATAAAAGTTATATATACAGCTAAAAATCCAGAACAATCACTTCATTCTGCTCATTGGGATATAAACTTTTGTGACTTTATATTACTAGAGACACATTCTTATGATAGACGTAATCTATGTAATTCAAATTTATTTATAGGACTAGAAGATGTTTGTATTTTAGACTACGACGAAAGATATATAGAGCTTTCTTTACTTTATATACTATGTCCAAATATTAATATGAGTAATAATACTAAAAGCTATGTTTGTAAACCAGAACCTAATGCTAACTCAAAAAATCTAACAAATACTTATTATTATCCAGTAGATTACTATGAAAATTCTTCATGCTGTTATCAAAAGCCATGTAAAAGTGATTAAAACACTTTTACATGGCTTTTTTATCTACTCATCACACTATGTATTATATTTATATCTTCTTATAAAATAAGCTTTATATTAAAAAATAAGTCAAATGGATAAAATTTCTATCCATTTGACTTACTTTTTACTTAAATATTACCTACTAAAAATATGATTTTTAACTTAATTACATGAAGCACCTGGTTTAGCTTTTAAAAATACTGTTATATTTTTAAATATTCTTCTTTTATCTAATGCATATACATATATGTCTTCTATGCATTTTTCTATATTAAATTCTTCACATAAATCTACATTTATTCCAAGTTCACAATCATAATTGTAACCATTTATAACTATAGGACCATCTGTTACAGGGTCATATACTTCTATATTTTCTTGATAAGTTGCACCTTCAAACTTAGCATAAGGAATTATAAATGCTATAAATGGAACTTCATAATTAGCTGAATGTACAGATTGTACATCTACTTCTGCTGTATAAACTATTTTTTGTTTTAATGTTCCTTCTATTATTAATTTTCTACCAGTTAAACAAGTTCCTTCTGCATTTCCTATTAGTTTAAATATACAAGAATTAGTACAATTAACATTAACTAATGTAGTTAAAAGTCCATCTATTAGATTAGTTACTGCTGCAACTAATGTATTTGTTAAACTATCAAGTAATAATTGTACCCCATCTATAACACCTTGAATTAATCCTGCAACTATAGGTCCAACAACTGGTATTGCTGCTACTACATCAAGTACTGCAGTAAGAGTATCTAATAAACCTTCTACTATTCCTACTACTGATTCAATTATAGTTTTTAGTGTATTTAAAGTATCTATAACAACTTGTATTAAGCTACATATTAAATCAACGTTATTAGGTTCTGAATTTATAGCTGCTACTAAGTTTAAAACTGCTGCAATAACAGCATCTAAAGCTGAAGTTATATCTTTAACTAAAGTACCAACATCTGTTATAATATTTTCTAATGATGTGATTAATGCTGATATTACAGGAACGTTACTGTAAGGAGCAAGAGATGATAATAATCCCTCTAATAACTGTACTACACCTGGAGTTAATGGATCATCAGGATTAGAAAGTACTGCTAAAACAGCGTCAACAGCAGTAGTAAGAGGTCCTACTTCTAATAGGTCTGGTAAACCAATTATTTCTTCATATAAACTATATAAAGTATATTTTTTATATGCAAATGGAGTTTCTATAAGTTTTACATTATCTAAAATAACATTTGCATAAACTTGGTCAATTCCTTCTATATCTGGTTTTAATTCTGGTATATTTAGTATTTCTGGAACTGATATTTCTGTCCAGTTTAGATTAGCTCTGTCTTTTCCGTTTAAATTAAGCTTAGATATATCACAATTTCCAACTGTTTTTATATTAAAATCACAACCACATTTTGTGTTGTTATTAGCCATGATTAATCCTCCTTATTTTATTAGCATATCCTAGATGCTTTTATAAATATTGTTGTATTTTTAAATACGCTTCGTTCAGATAATCTATATGCAAATATATCTTCAACATATGGAGTTATTCTGAATTTTTGAGATAGTGGTGTGTCTTTTTCTATTATTATAAAAGTAGAAAAAGGTATTACGAAACTTGCTGAATGAATTGATTGTTCGTCAACTGCTGCTGTATATATTATCTTTTGTTTTAATAAACCTTCTATTATTAACTTTCTTCCTGTTAAGTTTGTACACTCAGAATTTGGTATATTTTCTCCTTGTATATAAACTCCGTTAGATCCAGCATATCCATTTACAACTGGAGTTTTTATTACTCTTTGAGATATGATTTCTATCTGAGAATGTATTTCTACTATACCTTCTATATCTGGTTTTACTATTGGTATATCTACTATTTCAGGTAAGTAAAACTCTGTCCATTTATCTGTATCTGTAAAACAAGTTAAAACTTTTTCTATTTTATTATCTGGATATTCTCCAACTATATTTATATCCTCAGATTCTATAATACATTTATAGTAAAATTTATAACTTGTATTTCCTGTATAATCACAGTTTAACATTGATTTCACTCCTTAATGATTATGATTGTTTTGGAACTGCATATAGTAATAATGTTACTTGTTTTAATATAGTTCTTTCATCTAATAACTTAACAGCAACATCTTCTACACATGCGTTAGCTTGAAACTCTACATTTAATGAATCTACAGTAGTTCCATTAGTAAATGTTATTTCGCTTGGAACAACTATATATGATGAAAATGGTACATAAAAATGTGCAGAGTGTATAGATTGATCTAACACATTAGCTGTATATACAATTTTTTGACATAATTGACCTTCTATTATTAACTTTCTTCCAGTAGAAACTTTACCTTCTAAGTTTGATACATAATCTCCATTTGCATCAACTGGAGATACTGGAACTTTTATAATATCTGCTCTAAAAATATCAACAGATATGTTTACAGAGTTTATTTGCTCAACATCTGGTTTTAATACAGGAATTTCAAGTGTTTCTGAAACATTCATTTGTAACCAATATGGATATTGACTTATAACATCTGTAACGTCCGCAGGATTACAAAGACCTGATATATCTATTAATTCAGCTCTACAGTTTGCCATATTACAATTCATACACTTTTCTCCTTTTTTATTATAAATTAGGAATCTTTATTCCTAATTTATACTATTATCTACAAGCAAAAAATGTTCCTAAAAAACAAATTAGATAATAAAATATACTGTAATTTTTTATAAAAGATTTTAAAAATTTAGACTATGTTATCATTTTTCGTTATAGATATGAAATAAAAACAAATATATTTGTTTTTATAGATGATATATATAATGAGATTATACCTATGACTGTAAGCAATAGACGTAATACAAAAATCTATTTCTATTATCGGTGATAAAGAGTATGTAAATAAAAGGCTAACGCCTGAACTAAAAGTTGAAAGAGATATAAATCTATTATTTTTAAAGCGCGGAAATAGTAAAGATAATTATCCCGAGGATATAAGACAATTGATATTTAAAGCTAGAAGAAGGATAGAAATTAGTTTTTCTCAGTTGGCAGAACAATTAAATTTGAATAAAGTAAAAAGTAAATCAATGTTAGGGTTTATAACTAGAACTTCAATAAAAGTTTTAGCTCATAATATATTATTTCTAATAAACAAATTAATGGGAAATGAAGATTTTATATCTAAAATAAAAAAATTAGTATTTGGATAAAAATTACAAATACTAATCTTTCATAGGATATTCTTTTTGCACAATTTAAATTTCTTTATTTGAAAAAATATTTAACTAGCACAACAGATTAATTAAAGTTAAAGAAGGTACTTTTTTATGTAAAAAAACTAGTTCCTTTAATTTTGATGATATTTGCAATATGTTTTATGATGTAGGATTTGATGATAAGACTATTATTATAAGCCCTGGATATAATTATGATTTTTCAAGTCCATTCTTTGAAGTAAAGTGTACTATATAAATTATAATGTTATATTTTAAGATAATGTTTAAGTTATATAAAATTTGAATAATAAAAAAGCAAGAGTTGTATGAATAAGTTTAAATACAACTTTTGCTTTAGTTCATATTTATAATAATTGTGAAAATTACTTATATTTATATATAAGTTTAAATTATTTTACCTAAAAAGAATTTATATCCATATTATAAGTATAGATACTGTATAAATAGAGTATAGGGAAAAAGAAAAATAAAAAGAAAAACAAAAATAAAAATAAAAATAAAAAATTCGCTACGCTTGAGCGACGTGTCGGCGAAACACTTTAAGCCACGTGTGGGCGCTAATTTTTATGTCGCCAACGATATATATTTGTTCAAAAATAAAAAGGTTAGGAAAACCCAACCTTAATCAAAAAGCTATTTTAAAATTAGCATATACTAAATTTTTACGCTTTAAATCTACATACTTTACAGGAACACATTGTTCTTTAGCTTGATTAATATTTGTAACTCCTAAGTTAATATATTCTAAAGTAGAATCATCATCTAATAAAAACTCAGATGCAAAAATTTCAGCCTGCATTTCAATCTTACAATCTGCTATTACTGGCTTATAGTTTTGATCTATAGTATTTATATCAGGATGAAGTATGGCATGACCTAACTCATGAGCTAAAACACAACGCTTTTTATAATAGTTTAACTTTGAATTTATAAAAATAAACTGTTTACTAATAGATACACCATTTCCAAAGTGTATATCAAACTTTCCATAAGCACCATAAACTTCTAAATCGTCAATATAAAGTAGTATTATTTTTCTATCCCTTATAATGTCTTCTAAACTACAACCCTCATACTCAAGTTTTAAATTTCTAACTATATGTCTTATGCTAGATGCTGAACGTGGCATAATAATCCCCTTTTATTTATCTTTTGATTTATTTTGTAACTCTCTTTCTTTTTCCTCTTGTATTGATAATAAAATAGCCCCTTTCATAGCAGATACTATGTTTTCTATAGTCTTATCAGATACAGGTTTTCCATAAAGTAGACAAGATGAATTATGCAAAGTTATATTCATATCATCAAACATATCCTCTATAGCAACTAAATTATTTTCATCTTTATTAATAACTTCAATAGTATCTGTAATACCTAATATATAATCAGCAGATATACCTAAAGCCTCAGCTATTTGACTAATAGTACCAGCCTTTGGTTCTCTATATCCGTTTTCATATCTAGATAAAGTAGGTTCTGCAATATTAGCTTTTTTAGCTAGTTCTCTTTGGTTTAAATTCATATACATTCTAGCTTTTGCTATTCTTTCACCCATAGTTTCCATAAAAATATTCCTCCAATTTATATAACTTTATAACTAAAAGTCTATTAATATAAGTAAATGTAAATCTATATTGTTAATAGCTTATAGTTAATAAAATTTATAAAATCCATAAAAATTATTTTTCTAATGTGATAAATTAAATATCTTTTTAGAAAGATACATAAATAAATCTAAAATTCGCTTCGCTTGAGCGACGTGTCGGCGAAACATTTCATTTCGCCAACGATATATCCTTGCTCCCGCTACGGATAAATCCGTTGCTCAAAAATATCACTTTTTACTTTTGCAAATTTGTTAATATTATTTATTTTCATAGGTCATCCAAATTTTTTATGACATAATTTCCGTATATCTAAAAAAATTTTTTATAAAAATATTATAACATAAAAGTGGTAAAATATTACAAAATACTAAATAAAATTTACATTTTGGTAAAAAATAAATAAATATTAAATCGTGTCTTGTAAAAATTTGCCAAATGATTATTGACAATAAATATTTTTAGGAATATTATGTAATTACAGATAGGGAAAAGAAAATTATAAAAATATAATATATATTGTTTAGGAGGTAAATTTAAATGGGGCTTAGAGGACTTAAGGCAAAAAGGATGTTAATGGGAGTTACTCAACAAGAGATTTCTAAAGAAATAGGGATTGCTTGTAAAACGTATAATTTAAAAGAAAATGGTATAAATGATTTCAAATTAAGTGAAGTTTCAAAAATTAGTAAGTATTTAGACTTAAGTGCACAAGAAATAAAAGATATATTTATAAATTGTAATGAATTTTAGGTAAAAATTTTTACAATTTAACTTGCCAAATGGTACATATAAATAAAGGAGGATAGTCAAATGGAAATAAATAAGGTGTTTAGAAATAAGGAATTTGGGGAGCTTAGCGTAATAGTTAAAGATAAAAAAGAGTATTTTGAAGCAATACCAGTGGCAACTATACTAGGCTATCAAAATCCAAGAGGTGCAATACTTAGACATTGTAAAGAAGAAGGGGTACTGTTTCAAGACGTAAGGGTAGTAACTGGAGTAAAAAAAGATGGAAGTAATGCAGAAAAAGTAGTATCTAAAAAATACATAAGTGAAGGAAACCTATACAGATTAATCATGAAGTCAAAATTGCCAAATGCAATAAACTTTGAAAACTGGATAATGGATGAAGTAATTCCAGAGATAAGAAAACATGGGGCATACTTAAATGATGATGTAATAGAAAAAACACTTAAAGATCCAGACTTTATAATACATTTAGCAACTGAGCTTAAAAAAGAAAGAAAAGAAAAACTAATGGCACAAAGAAAAGTTGAAAACTTAGAAGCAATAATTACAATAGATACACCTTACACAAACTTTGGAAAAAAAGTTGCTGTAAGTTCTGATGCAATAACTATAGGTCAATTTGCAAAACTACTTAGAAATAACGATATAGTAATTGGTAGAAACAGATTGTTTACACTGCTAAGGGATAGGGGCTATCTTATAAAAAAGGGAAAAGACAAAAACATGCCAAAGCAAACATATCTAGAACAAGGACTATTTAAAATAGCTGAAAATGTAGTTAAGACTGTTGAAGGGGAAATACTATCAACTACAACTTTAGTGACAGGAAAGGGACAAATGTATTTTCTAGATTTACTAAGCAATTAGATTATTAAAAATTATAAATTTAATATAAAAGGGGATAAAATTATGGAATTTCTAAACAAAAATAATTCTAAAAAAGAATCAATGACAAATAAAGAATTTGTAGAAGCTGTAAAATATATATTAAACCATGAATTACTTTCTTTAAATGATAAAAACAATTCAAAAGAAAACCCACTAATATTAGTTGATAAAGAAGCTAGATTAAATCGATATGATGTAATATGTAGCTATATAAAAGAATTAGAAGCAGAAAAAAAGTCCATAGAAAACTTTTTTAAAAGTGAAATGGATGGATATGAAATAGCTTATATAGGTGATAGAAAGCTTACATTTAAAAATCAAAGTAGAAGTACAATAGATACACAAAAATTAAGAACAGAATTACCAGATATAGCTAATATATACACAAAAACAACAACATCAAAAGTGTTTAAAATAAGCCAAAGAGTATTAAAGAAAGTATAGGTGAAATTTATGGCAGCATATCGTCACATACACATAGATTATTGGCAAGATAGCTTTGTACTAGACTTAACTCCAGAAGAAAAGTATTTTTATATATACTTAATGACAAATAGTAAAACAACTCAATGTGGAGTGTATAGTTTACATAATAGAATTATAGAAACAGAAACTGGATACAACAGAGAAACTGTAGAAAAGCTTATACAAAGATTTATAGAATATAAAAAGATATATTACTGTGAAGAAACTAAAGAAATATACTTGGTAAATTGGATAAAGCACAATATGTCAAACAGTCCTAAAGTACAAAAGTGTATAAAAAAAGAAATAGAGAATATTAAAAATAAAGAATTTGTAAAACTTTTATATAAGTCCTTTGAAGACTTAGGATATAACATAGAAAATGGGGAAAATAATCATGGAAAATATAACAAAGAGTATAGAGAATCTAAACATGCCAAATCACTTAAAAATGAGAATGACAAAACTTATAAAAGCACAACAAATGATGAACTTGAACAACTTAGAAAAAAATTTGGGGGAGAGTCATTATAAATGTAATAAATGTAGAGACCTTACCTTTATAATAAATGATGGTGTAGCAACACCGTGTGAATGTAGAGCAGTTAAAGAAGCTAAAGATATTTTAAGAAAAAGTGGAATAAGTGAAGAATTTAGAAATAAAAACTTTGAAAACTTTAAAACTATAAACGATAGCCAATCTATAAATGCTTATAATAAAGCTAGGGAATATTCTAATAACTTTCATATTATAAAAGATAGTACTCAAAACTCAATAATGTTTATGGGACAACCTGGGTCGGGAAAAACTCATTTATCACTTAGCATTGCAAATGTATTAATGGATAATGGTGTAGGAGTTGTTTATATGGGATATAGGGATGTAATAACACAAATAAAGCAAAATATTATGGATGAGGTTTACTATAATAAAGTTATGAATAGATATAAAAATGCAAAAGTACTTTTAATAGACGATTTATTCAAGGGAAGCATAAGTAAAAGTGATATAAATATAATGTTTGAGCTTATTAATTACAGGTATTTTAACAAGTTGCCAGTGATAGTTAGTACAGAACTTAGTATAGAAAACTTGGTTAATATAGATGAGGCTTTAGGTAGCAGGTTAATTGAAATGTCAAAATATTTCCTAGTAGGAATAAGGAACAAAAAGTTAAATTATAGGATTTACGGATAGTGTAGATAAATTATTTACAATCATTATACATTTATTTTTGAATTATGAATATATCACTGATTTTATATCTATTATTGGTGTTATTTTAGTTATTGTAGGTTAGTACTCAAAAGATTGATAAATTTCAATTTAGCGAATAGATTTAATGAATAATATTAATATATCATGAAGTAGGCTAACAAGGCCTAAAATAAAAGTCCTTATATTTAGGACTTTTATTTTTTTACTATTAAAGAGGTTAATTATATAAAAAGTATACTAATTTTAATACAAAAAAGCATTATGAAAATTTATAGAATATATGCTATACTTAATATATAAATTAAACATGTAGATTAATGTAAAATATAATTATAAAAGTTTCGTAAGAATTAATAGGGAAATTGGTGCAAATCCAATGCGATCCCGTCACTGTGATAAAGGGTTAGTTTTTATACCACTGAGTAAATATACTTGGGAAGGAAAATCTAACAATGCTTTTTAGCCAGGAGACCTGCTTTTATAAGTTAAAACATAACTTACGGTGTATAAGTGTGTTAAAAATGCCTAACTAATAGGTTTATTTAGTGCACACTTTTTTAAAAAAGTGTGCTTTTTTACGTTTAAGGATATGATAATTTATATTTTACTTAAAAGAATAACTATAAAAGAGGAAGTGATTTAATGAAAGATATAAATTTAGCTAACTTTAGTAAGTTTAGAAATCAAAAACAACAAGGATACATAAATGTAAGTGGTACTAATATAAAACTACCAATAACCATAATTTGTGGTAAAAAAGAAGGAAAAACTGCTTTGATAACAGGAGGAGTTCATTGTGCAGAGTATGTAGGAATAGAAACTGCCATAGAATTATCAAAGGAAATAAATCCAGAGGATATAAGTGGAAATATTATAATTGTGCCATTAATAAATCGTAGTGGATTTGAAAATCGTACAATGAGTGTTGTTTATGAAGATGGAAAAAATTTAAATAGAGTATTTCCAGGTAATGAACAAGGTAGTGTAAGTGAAAAAATAGCATACTTTATGGAAAAAGAATTATTTAAAATAAGTGATTATTACATAGATTTACATTGTGGAGATGGATATGAAGAATTAACTCCATATGTATATTATCAAGGTGTAGCAAGTGAAGATGTAACATCTAAATCAAAGCAAATGGCTATGGCTATTAATCCAAAGTATGTCGTAGAATCTCAATCTAATAGTGGTGGAGCATATAACTATGCTGGTTCAATAGGCTTACCAGGGATTTTAATAGAAAGAGGATGTATGGGTAAATGGAGCAAAGAAGAAGTAGAGGAATATAAAATAGATGTAAAAAATGTTTTAAAAGAACTTAACGTTTTATCAGGAGAAAAGGTAGATAGAAATAATGATACAAAAGTTATAACAAATACTATCTATGAAAACTCTATGTATACAGGGTGTTGGTATTCAAACTACAAAGTAGGCGATATTGTTTCAAAAGGCGATGAACTTGGAACAGTTAAAGACTATTTTGGAAATATACTACATACATGTATAGCAAAAGTAGATGGAATTATTCTATATCAAGTTGGAAGTTTATCAATATTAAAAGATGGACCTATGATAACTTATGGAGAAATATAAATATTAGGGGGAAACAGATTGAGTAAAAAGCAGTTGATAAACAGAATAATACAAATAATAATAGTTCTATTTGGCATTAGTTTGATTACTTTTACATTGATATATTTAGCACCTGGTGACCCAGTAAGAACCATGTATGCAGCATCTGGAATGATACCAAGTGAAGATGTTATTCAACAGATAAGAGAGTCAATGGGACTAAATGATCCATTTTTTGTTCAATATTGGAATTGGTTAAGTTCTTGTTTAAGAGGTGATTTTGGAATTTCATATTCTACAAAAAAACCTGTTATAGATATCATATTATTAAAATTAGTTCCAACTTTAAAATTAGCTTTTATGTCATTAATAGTTATGTTAATAATAGCAGTTCCTTTTGGGATATTGGCTGCAGTTAAAAAAAATAAAGTAATTGATTTTCTTATTAGCGGTACAACTTTTTTAGGATTATCTATACCTAACTTTTGGGTAGGTTTAATGCTTTTATATTTTATAGCATTAAAATTTAAGTTATTGCCAGTAGTATCTACAGGAGATGGAGTTGAAAAAATGATTTTACCTGTATTAACACTTGCATTTTCAATGGCTGCAAAGTACACAAGACAAGTTCGTACAGTTGTACTTGAAGAATTAAATCAAGATTATGTAATTGGTGCAAGAGCAAGAGGAATAAAAGAAAATATTATTCTTTTAAGACATGTACTTCCAAATTCTATTTTACCTCTTATAACTTTGCTAGGATTATCACTTGGTTCTTTATTAGGAGGAACTGCAGTAGTAGAAGTTATATTTTCTTATCCAGGTCTTGGGAATATGGCAGTTTCAGCAATAACATCTTATGATTATCCTTTAATTCAAGCCTATGTAATGTGGATAGCATTAATCTACATGATAATAAATCTACTTATAGACATTTCATATAAATATTTAGATCCAAGGGTTAAAGAAAGAGGATAGACATGAGTAAAATTAAGGAATTTATAAAAAAAAATAAAATATTTTCATTGCTTATAGTAGTTGCCATTGCAATTATTTCAGTTGGTATATTTGCACCGATAATAGCACCATACAGTCCTTTTGAAGGAAATTTATCTGATGCACTTCAACCACCTAGCAGCGAGCACATATTTGGTACAGACAAGCTTGGAAGAGATGTATTTTCTCGTGTTGTTTATGGTACAAGAATATCTCTTACAGCATCATTGGTACTTGTTATTTCAATTTTTACAATTGGTACAACTTTAGGAATACTTTCTGGATACTTTGGAGGAATTGTAGATGAAATTATTATGAGAATTTCAGATATAATGATATCTTTTCCTGGAATGGTACTTGCAATTTCACTGGCAGGAATCATGGGCTCAAGTGTAGACAATGCAGTAATAGCAATAATGGTAGTAAGCTGGACTAAATATGCAAGATTATCAAGAAGCTTAGTATTAAAAATAAAAGAAACTGATTATATTTATGCAGCAAAGATAAGCGGATGTAAGACAATACATATTATTACAAGGCATATAATACCTAATATTATACCAACATTAATAACTACAGCAACTACAGATATAGGAACGATGATATTAGAGTTGTCATCACTTTCATTTCTTGGATTTGGGGCACAATCACCACAGGCAGAATGGGGATTAATGTTAAATGAAGGACGTGCATATATGCTTGATTGTCCTTGGCTAATGATATATCCAGGATTAGCAATATGTATAGTTGTAGTAGTATACAATCTTTTAGGTGATAACTTGAGAGATATTTTAGATTCAAAAAAAGCTATAGAAGAAGTAGAAATAGAAAAAGTAATATAAAAATGACAAAGGGAGAGTCTTATGAAAATTAAAAGAAAAATAATAAAACTATTAAGTACAGCATTTATAATATCCATGATGGGGTCGATGCTAACTGGATGTTCAAGTAGTACAGCTGATACATCAAATATATTAAATTTTGGATGTACAAATTTTTCAGACTCATTAGATCCAGCAGCAATGCCTAATGCAGCTTGGTGTGTTTCTCGTTATGGTATAGGAGAAGCTTTATTTAGATTTGATGATCAAATGGAAGCAGACTACTATTTATGTGATGACTACTCAGTAAATGATGATAATACAGAATGGACATTCCATATACGTGATGGAGTTAAATTTTCAAATGGTAAAGAGCTAACAGCTTCAGCAGTAGTGGAGTCTATTGAATATATGTATAAACAAGAAAACAGTGGAAAAGGAAGCTCCGCACCTTCAGTATATATGAAATATGATTCTATAAAAGCAGATGATGAATCTAGAACGGTTACTATTAAAACAAGTAAACCACATACAGATTTAACTAAAACTTTAGCACATCCATATTTCTCAATATTAGATATGGAATCAGATTTAGTTAATAAACCAGTTGGAACAGGACCATATGCAATAGATAAATATGATACAGGTATTTCTATATCTATGGTAGCCAATGAAAACTACTGGAAAGAAGAAGTACCATATGAAAAATTAAATGTTATATTTATAGATGATAATACTACAAAATCTATGGCTCTTCAAAATGGAGATGTTGATGTTGTAGAAAACATAACAACAGCTAACGATTTAAAAACATTAAAAGAATCATCAGAATATAATGTATCACAAACAGTAGGAGTTAGAACAGGATTTGCATATATAAACCATAATGGTGTTTTAGCTAATGATGATTTAAGAAAAGCAATTCTTACAGCAATTGATGATGACACTTTATGCAATATAACTGTTGGAGGATTATATACTCCAGGAGCTTCAGTTTTACCATCCACTTTAGATTATGGATATGATAAATTAAATGATACTATTTCTTTTGATGAAGAGAAAGCAAAGAAAATCTTAGATGATGCAAAAATAGTTGATAGTAATAAAGATGGATATCGAGAACTAGATGGAAAAAACATTGAATTAAACTTTCTTACATATGACAGTAGAAACCTAACTGATTTTGCAGAAGGTGTAGCACTTCAACTTGAAAAGATAGGTATAAAGGTTAATGTCAAAAAAACTGATGCAGATACAGAGTGGAATATGCTTGTATCTGGAGAATATGATTTACTTAATACTAACTGGATGACAGTTCAAGATGGAAATCCATATGGATACTTAGATAACTGGTATGGAAAATCAAATGCTAACTACTGTGGATATCAAAATGATGAATACGATAAGATATATGAAGAATTATCAACAGAAATGAATGAAGAAAAACGTAAAGAAATGATACAAAAATTACAGCAAATATTAATAGATGATGCAGCAGTTATGGTACATGGATACTATAATAGTAATATGTGTAGTGACAAGTCTGTAGATGGTGCACAGATAAGTGTTGCAGACTACTACTGGATAAGTACAGATATAAAACCAGCTAAGTAAGATAAAAATAGGAGATTATATTATGCTAAATATCAACAATATTACAGTACAATATGGAAATAAGAATCCTTCTATAGTAAATCTTAGTATGGATATGAAACCAGGGGAAATAGTTAGTATAGTAGGAGAAAGTGGTAGTGGAAAAACTACATTAATACGTTCTATAATGGGGCTACTTCCAGCAGGAGGTAAGATAACAAATGGAGATATTGTATTTAATGGGAAGTCCCTTTTATCTTACTCAAGGGATGATTGGAATAAAATTAGAGGAACTGAATTATCTATGATTTTCCAAGATTGTGGAGCAATGATTAATCCAATTAGAAAAATTGGAAATCAGTTTATAGAATACATAAGAACACATGAAAAAATGTCTAAAGAAGAAGCTAGCAAAAAAGCTATAAATATGTTAGAACAAATGATGCTTTCAAACCCTGATAATATAATGAAAAGCTATCCATTTCAATTAAGTGGAGGTATGCGTCAAAGAGTAGGAATTGCCATGGCAATGACATTTAGTCCTAAGCTTTTAATTGCAGATGAACCAACAAGTGCACTTGATGTAACTACTCAATCTCAAATTATACGAAATATGTTAGAACTTAGAGAAAAGTTTAATACAGGTATTATTATGGTTACTCATAACTTAGCAATAGCAGCTTATATATCTGACAAAATAATAGTTATGAAAGATGGAAAAATAGTAGAACAAGGAAGTAGAGATAATATAATAAATAATCCCAAAGATGAATATACTAAGGAGTTACTTAATTCTGTGTCAAATTGGGAGGAGAAATTATATGTCTAAAAGTAAAAATATATTAGAAATAAGAAACGTTACTAAAAAATTTAATACTCCTAATAATAAAGTTTTAACTGCTTGTGATAATATTTCTCTTGAATTTGAAGAAGGAAAAATTCTTGCGATAGTAGGAGAGAGTGGATGTGGGAAAAGTACTTTAATGAAAATGATAGTTCAATTGGAGGAAGTAACATCTGGTGAAATTTTATACGGAGGTGAAGATATTACTAAATTAAAAGGTGAAAAACTTCGCCAAAATAGAAGACATATTCAAATGGTATTTCAAGACCCTAATACATCATTTAATCCAAGAATGAAAGTAAGAGATATAATCTGTGAACCTCTTTTAAACTTTGGGTTAATAAAGAAAAATCAAAGGGACGATATTGCAAAAGAATTTCTAGAAATGGTTGATTTACCTAAGGATTTTTCTAATAGATATATTCACAATATGAGTGGAGGACAACGACAACGTATAGGAATAGCAAGAGCTTTAACTCTTAACCCTAAGGTTGTTATTTTTGATGAATCTACATCAGCTCTTGATGTATTAACACAAAAGAAGATAATAGATTTAATTATAAAACTACAAAAAGAAAAAAATATTACTATAGGACTTGTTTGCCATGATATACATTTAGTGTCTCAAATAAGTGATAAAGTTGCTGTTATGTATTTGGGAAATTTAGTTGAAGTTATTCCAGGAAGAAAGCTTCAAGGAGAATGTAAGCATCCTTATACACAAACTTTAATATCTTCAACTTTTCATTTAAACATGAATTACTCTAAGAAAATTGAAAATATTAAGGAAGCAGAAAATCCTATAGATATTTCAAAAGGATGTCCTTTTAAAAATCGTTGTAAATATTCAATTGAAATCTGTAAAGATAAAAAGCCTGAATTAAAGTTAGTTTCAAAAAATCATTATGTAGCTTGTCATCTTAATAATGGGGAGGAAGAATGATGCAAAATGACCTTACAAAAGGACCTATAGGAAAGGGAATTTTAGTATTTTTATTACCTTTATTAGCAAGCACTTTAATACAGCAGTTATACAATACTGTAGACTTAATTTTTGTTGGTAAATTCTGTGGAACAAAAGCAACAGCAGCCATAGGAGCAAGTAGTTTAATTATAACTTGCCTTATTGGCTTTTTTAATGGAATGGCAGTTGGAACAAATGTAGTAACTGCACATATTTATGGAAAACAAGATGAAAAAGGATTAAAAAATATAATTCAGACAGTTTTTATGGTCGGATTATTTGGTGGTTTAATATTAACAATAATCGGGATATATTTTGCACCAATATTTTTAAGATATATGAATACGCCAGATAGTATTCTAGATATAGCCATCAAATACCTAAGAATATATACATTAAGTATGATATCTGTAGTTATATATAATCTTTTATGTGGTATTTTAAGAGCAATAGGAGACTCTAAATCGCCAATGAAGTTCCAAATTTTTGGTGGTCTAGTCAATGTTGGGGCAGATTTTATTTTCATAGTAATATTAAAAATGGGTGTAGAAGGAGCTGCCGTAGCAACTTTCTTATCTCAAGCTCTTACAGCAATATTAACAATTGTTTATTTTTACAGACGTATAGAAGAGCCAAAATTACAGTTTACCCTGAGTATATTTAACAAGGAAATATTTAGAAGAATACTGATGATTGGAATTCCAGCTGGAGTTCAATCAATTGTAATTACTTTATCAAATATAATTATTCAGTCTCAGATAAATTCATTTGGAGTAGATGCCATAGCTGCATTTACCGCATATTTTAAAATAGAATTGATTCTATATTTACCTATTATAACATTAGGTCAAGGATTAGTATCATTTGTTGGTCAAAACTATGGAGCTGGTCAGTACGATAGAATAAATAGAGGTATCAAATCTGCAATGATTGTAAGTGTAATAATTACTATGGGAGTAAGTACATTAATGATAATAAATTCAAAATATATTTTTGGTATATTTACATCTAATAGTGAGGTTATTAGGTATGGGGGGAATATTGTATCAATAACTTTCCCATTTTACTTCTTATACGCTATTTTAGAATGTTTAAGCAGTCAAATTAGAGGGAGGGGGATATCAATACCACCAATGGTTATCACCTTGCTTAGTTTTTGTGGTATCAGAATAATGTTTTTAATAGTTCTATTAAGAAAATATAATAGTATATCAAGTATAGCTATCACATTTCCAATATCATGGTTATTTGCAGTTATATTAACAAGTATGTATAGTTATTATACTTTTTCTAAAGAATCAAAAGAAACTGTTTGCTAAATTTTAGCAAATAGTTTTTTACTTTTAGAGAAACTTATAAATTATTATTTCTACGATTCGTTTCAACCATTGAAATCCACTAACTAGGTACCTTATAATAAAGTACCTAATTTTTTTTAAAAAAGTTCTTGATTTAAAGTTAACTCCAACTATTATTTTATAACTAAAAAGAAAAATACAAATTTAAGGAGGGATATTATGAAAGTATTATTAGTAAATGTTATCTCAAATAAATAAGAACCATTTCCTAATATTTACATATGATATATAGGACAATATTTATATCATAAAAAGGGGAGTCAACAATGAAAAAAAATTATTGGCAAGAATATTGGGAAAGTTATTTCAACTTTATGGCTTTATATCTTAGTGAGTTAAGAAATAGATATCCTAATGCAGATATTAAACATGAATACACAGAAGTTGCTAAATTATTTGAACCTTCTATGCCACCTGAATATTACGAGATTTATGATGAATATGACGAAGGTGGAGAAAATAACAACTTACCAGAAGATAATGATCCACCAGCTACACAACCTGGTGGAGGACAATCTCCTAATCCTTTTATATTACCAGGAGGTGGGCAATTCCCTAACCCTTTTGCACCACCGGGTGGAGGGCAACCTTCTAATCCTAATACACAACCAGGAGGTGGACAAACTCCGACACCTTTTATATCACCAGGAGGAGGGCAATTTACTATAAATAACTGCAGAAGGATGGCAATAGTTAGAATAGTAATGAGAAGAGGTTTTACACCTTCTGAGTTCCATTTGATAGTAGATAGAGCTGATAATAGAAGTATTCAAGGATTTAGAATAGCTTGCGAAGGTGGTAGAATTAGATTTGTACCAATGGCTGTAGATTATAGAAATATTAATTTTATAGAATGTGCATTTTAGATAAACTTAAGTTTTAATAAGAATATGAAAGGTATTGATTTAAATAAAGTGTACCCTTTGTCAAGGACAATTTAAAAAAAGGTATTTCTAAGAAACAA
>ERZ791785.456-NODE-456-length-35730-cov-31.653118_pt1 | contig 35730 bp, 36 predicted proteins | sample MGYA00509947_ERZ791785 | MGnify/ENA primary metagenome ERZ791785 (study PRJEB30046, sample SAMN00791982) | human gut metagenome | study: EMG produced TPA metagenomics assembly of the A metagenome-wide association study of gut microbiota in type 2... | reverse complement strand
TTTAAAGCGTGGTGGAATTTACCCCTGCACTGGAATTTACTTTTTCAAGTCAGCAATTATTAGAACGTATTATTTGGACGCAGATATTAGAATTTTCTCTGTTCACAGAAAACCTATCTTCCTAAAATCATGTCCTTATTTTTCATCATTGCATACCTTATCATGCCGGCAAACAACAACAAGAGTCCAACCATAATCACTACAGTTGCCGCAACACAAAACCATAACGCGCCCTGCACACCAGAGGCAAAGATCCTGTAATACAATGCAGACGCACAGCCTCCAATGACAAGCCCTATAGCAATGCCATTCCTTCCATATCCGAAAAACTCTTTTGCAAGCATCTGTTTCTCCTGCTTCGGTGTCATGCCGACCGAGCGCAGAATGACAAATTCCCGTCTCCGCTGCCACAGATCGGTCAGCACCGTATTACAGATGTTCGTCACACCGATTAAAAGCACTGCAAGCAAAAATCCATAGAGTGCAATTCCATCTACAAACAACAGCATATTGTTTTCCCGGTTCTGCAGATCGCGGTTTCGGATTTCCTCCGGATAAAAATCATAGGTTTTTTCCAGTGCCTGTGTGAGCGTTCCCGGATCGGTACTGGCGTATTTTACGGTAATTTTTGCACCGCCCTGCGGATCGTGGGCATCAAGCCATGCATCACTGACAATGATGGTTCCGGAGTCTGTATAGCTCTGCGACGTATCGACACCAAACGGCCGCCTGGTTGTGACTGCTGCGATCTGCATCTGATCGGTCATGTCCGGTGTTTTCTCCATCTGTTCTTCGCGGCAGAACTGTCCCCTGATCCAGTCGCCTGGTTTGTAATCTGTCACCTTCCATGTGGTTTCCTTTCCATCCCAGTACCCGGCATACGCATTGTAAAATATCGCACAATCTTTTGCCGTTTCATAGGAAAGTCCCAGTTCTTTCAGGTAATTGCGGTACGCTGTTTCTCCGACTGCCAGTACCTGGATCACTGCGGTTGTCTCATGTTTGAGATCCGGTGCTCCATTTCGTCGGATATGCGTCTGTGTATACGGTACCTCTTTCGTATTCACCATATATGCCGCCGTCCGCAGGACTGCCGCTTCCGTGACGCTTTTTTCCTTTGTGCTCTGCAAAACCGCAGACCGGTTTACCTCCCAGCTTCCCTGCACATCTACCGAAACATTGGCATGATCGTCAAACATATGGTTGCTTTGTCCTACCGAAATCGTCTGTACTCCCATAAAATAGGATACCAGAATAAAAAGCGCCGTACATCCTGCGATTGCAGCCGTGATCGTCCGCTTTTTTGCCCGGCGGCTTTTCTTTGCCTGCCCGCGCATTGCCGCAACCGGAGAACTTTTTGCCGCCTGTTTTGCCGGACGGCGCGCGGAAAGAACAAGAGTGACAGTTGAGAGTAAAATACCGGCGATAAGCATCTGCCATGCCACATGAACATGCAGATACTGTACGGTATTCTGCCCGTACAACAACGCTTTGATAGCAAAAATTCCGCCTGTCGAAAGCAACAGTCCCAGCACAGTTCCCAGGGGAATTGCGGTGCGCCCTGTCAGAAATGCCTCGTAATACACACTTTGCCGAATCTGCCGCGGTGTGGCACCGACCGAGGCAAGCATGCCGTAACTCTTTCGCTTTTCCTCCATGGAAATAGCAAAGCTACTACCGATGCAGCTTACCGCCGCTGCCAGAATGATAACATTTGTGACCGCAACTGCAAGATAGAGCATGTGATACGCCGACTGGCCGATATCCATGCGCTCAAATCTTATCAGCCCCCAGTTTTCATAAAACCGGTACAAAGACCACTCCATCAGATCATTAATCTGGCGGTTTGTGATGCGTTCATCTTTGATAAACGGAAATTTCTGTACGCCGGGGGTAAGTGTAACACCCACAATATCCGCTGTCGTCTGTGCCCGGTCACGCAGTCCTGCTTTCGTGTACTTGCAATAAATATCCGTGCGCTGCATGTACTTTTCCGGGATATTATCTCCCTTTGGATTCAGATATGTAATTACACTGTAGCCCGGTGCTGTCCACTCCTCAAATCCAAAGTTCGGACGCTGCACAATGCCAACCACCTGAAAAGATGCCGTTAATTTCTTTTTCAGTTTTTCTCCCGTTCGGTAACCACTCGACTGTGTCAGTACATTCCCGTTCTTATCCTCACGTTCGGAAATGTCCAGTGTGATCGTATCCCCCACACGATATTCCACACCACCGTTCGTCATCATATGCCGGGAAAGCAAAATCTCATGATCGTTTTTGGGCATACGTCCCTTGATCAGATGCAGGGCATTTTTCTGCATGGCCCGATTGTCCATTGCGGTCAGATACACATACGGTTTATCGGGATTTTTACTGCCGGAAAGCTTTGCATACCCCAGCCCGACACTCTGGTATGCGGTCGCAACCTTGCGGTTATTTACAATGTGATCCGCCTCCTCACGCGGCACATCGTAAAATACATAGTCATAATCTCCGCTTAAATCCTTTGCATATTCGATCAGTCCCGCCTGACAGGACGAAGCAAAGGAAAAAACTGCGGCAAACAACGCCGTGGCAATGCAGGTTGTGATCCACACGGCAATGGTCTGCCGTCTGTTTTTCTTTCGCTCACGGATTGTCCGTTTTTTCATAATGGAAGTAACCATGCCTATCCCTCCCTTATGATTTTTCCATCTTCAATGACAATCACACGGTCGGCGGTCTTTGCGATCTCGAGATTATGCGTGATCATGATGATGGTCTGTCTGTATTCCTGATTCGCTCTGCGCAGCAGCTCAACGATCTCGTCACTGTTCTTTTTATCCAGATTTCCGGTTGGTTCATCTGCCAGAACAATTGCCGGACGGTTGATCAGTGCCCGCCCGATGGATACGCGCTGCTGCTGTCCGCCGGAGAGTTCTTCCGGGAGATGCGTTTTTCTTCCGTTAAGTCCCAGCTCATCGATCAGTTTATCCAGACGCTTTTTATCCACCGTCTGTCCGTCAAGTTCACACGGCAGTGTAATGTTTTCCTCCACATTTAATGTCGGGATCAGGTTGAAAAACTGATAGATCAGACCGATCTGCCTGCGCCGGAAAATTGCCAGTTTTTCCGTGCTCAGCGTGTAGATGTCTTCTCCCTGTATCCAGACTTTCCCCTCCGTTGGCTGATCCACGCCGCCTAACATATGAAGCAGTGTCGATTTTCCGCTTCCGGAACTGCCGACAACTGCCACAAATTCGCCCTGTGCGACGGAAAGAGACAGATCATTGACTGCGGTCACACTTGTATTGCCTTTGCCATAGATCTTCGTAAGATGTTCTGCTCTTAAAATTTCCATTGTATTCTTTCCTCCTCTACAGGTTTCATCTTACGGATGGCAGGTGACATCTCCGTGACATTTTTCAAATTTCTCAGGTTATTTTAAGTATTTTATGATAAAAACGTTGTATCCATTTTCGGATTCAACACTCAGATAAGCATTTTGTTTTTCAAGAATGGCTTTTGCAAGGGGCAGTCCGATTCCGATATTGCTGCTTCCATCGTTTGCGGCACTGTAATAGCGTTCAAAAATTTTCTTTATCTTTTCTTTTGTGATCGGTGCCCCCGGATTTGCTATGGAGACAGACGTATAAACTGCATTATCCGAAAGCGTTACCGTCACGGTTTCGCCCTTTTTGCTGTGCTCAATGGCATTTTTCAGAATGTTTTGTACCGCTTCGCGGTTCCAGTCCAAATCGCCCACCTGCAGCACCTGTGCTTCCATGCCGCAAACGCGGATTTTTACGCCTTTCAGTTCCGCAAAAATTTCCAGATGATCGATTGCCTCCGTAAGCATCCGGTTGACGGGAAACGGCTCTTTTTTCAGTGCAACCATTCCCGCATCCAGCCGGGACAGTTTTAACATAGCTACGATCATCCAGTTCATGGAATAAATCTGCCGGGAGACTTCGCGCAGAAAACGCCTGCGGGTTTCCGGCGGCATCTGCTCATTTTCATTGAGGTTATCCAGCAGAATGGATGCTGAAGTAAGCGGTGTTTTCAACTGGTGGGAAATGTCCGCAACCGATTCTGCAAGCGCGGTCTTTTTCTCTTTTGCGTGGTCGGATTCTTCTTTTAGAAACAGCGTGATCTTGTAAAGCTGGTTTTTCAGATGGCTTAGTTCATCCTCCGTGTTGTCCGCCAGTGCCAGATCATAATGACCGCGGACGATTTCTTCCATGTAATCCGACAGTTCCGCAAGTTTACGGCTCCGCCGTTTCTGATAAATGAAAAACAGACCTCCGGCTGCAAGTTCCGCCAGCAGCACACCGCCAAGCGTCCCCAAAAGAATCCTGCGTTCCATGGTTTTTGTTCCGGCAATCACCGGTTCCGCCTCTGATATGCCATAACTTTGCAGGATTTTTTCTGCTTCTTTTATCTCTTTCTGATGGGATTTCTGATATGCATGCGGGTGCTCTAACATGCGCATGCACTCTGAGATTTTTTCCTGTCTGGATTCCTCTGTGTCACTGCCATCGTTTTTCAGTACGATGCCAAGCATTGCAGTTACTGCCTCATTTTCCCGCGCCCTGTAGTTGCGAACCACCAACGTGGTCACAGTTCCTGTAAGAAGTAAAATTATAACACTGCACAACAGAAACCATTGAACAAATTTCTTTGCTTCTTTATTTTCGTATTCCATCCTGTTCTCCTACAGATTCAGCCGATACCCGATCCCACGCACCGTGACAATCACATTCCCCTCTTTATCGCCTAGTTTTTCGCGCAGACGCTTCATTGTAACGGTCAACGTATTGTCATTGACAAAATTTCCTGCCATATCCCAGATTCCGTTTAAAATTTCCTCGCGCGTAAAAATTTTATGCGGATTGGAAAATAAAGTCATAAGAATTTTGTATTCGAGCTTTGTCACCGCGATCGGTTCCCCGTCCCGATAGACTTTGCCCGTGTCCGGTTCCACCGCAATATTTCCACAGGTCAGCCGCCGGATTTTTTCGGTTCTGCGCAGCACATTGCGGATGCGCGACACCAATTCCCGATTTCGAAACGGCTTGATCACATAATCATCCGCTCCGAGATCAAATCCGAGCACCACATCTTTTTCCTCATCCTTTGCCGTCAGAAAAATGACCGGTGCAATGTCATGTTCCTTAATTTTCCTGCACAGATCAAATCCGTTTCCATCCGGAAGGGAAACGTCAAGAAGCACAAGATCCACCTGCCTGCTGGCAAGAAGATCCTGTGCTTCTTTCTTTGTTTTTGCCGCTAAAAACGTATATTGTTCTTCTGTCAGAAGATATTCTAACCCCATGATGATTGACTCGTTATCCTCGATCAGTAAAATTGTCTCATTCATACTGCCTTTTCCTCTGTTTTTCAACATTCTGCTTATTATAATAAAAGAAACGAAAGGAAAAGTCCAGCCATCCATCAGACTTCCAGCCGGTGGTATCTTCGTTTTCCCACAGCCATCAAGCAGACCGCAGCCGTTCCACAGCAGAACAACACAGCAAATTCATTTCCTGCAAAGGACAGACACAGATCATTTTCCATAAACCAGCCTCCACTGGTTGCATACAGTACTGTGGGATTAAATAATTCCCGGATAAGATCCCACACATTTCCCATCTGCACATAGGCAAGCAGATATGCCCCCATAAAAAGAAGACCCAATACCGCAAACGAAAAATAACTGTTCTGTAAAAACAACTGCACTGCGGCAGTAACAGCCGCAACGATCCCAAGCAGTCCCACAAGCACCACCAGCGCAAGCAAAAGATAACGCCACTGCTCCAGCCGCCAGAACGTGACAAACGGATACATCATCTGCAGCCGCGGCTCTGCAACCATACATGCCGCCACCGGAACATGCCACAGGTTCTGAAACGGAACCGCTGCAAAAAATACCAGGAGGGTAAACGCTGTAAGCAGTCCGGCATAAAACAGTCCGCACAACGCTCCTGCAAGCATTTTCTTTTCCATCATTTTCTTTCCGGTGGTGGTCGCCAAAACCAGATCCTGCGTTTTATATATCCTCTCGTAATCCATCAGATACAGCATCGAAAGAATCATCAGAACCGCGGTCTGCAAAATCAGCTTCTTCCACAGTTTTCCATACAAAGTGGTGTGCAGTTTATACCAACTTCCCGGATAAAAGGCATACGTGCCTTCCCCTGTTTTTCTGATCTGTTCCACCCTCTTCTGCAATCGGTCATAATTGCGTACAATCCACGATCCCCAGACTCCCTGCGGTTCATATCCACTCCTTTTTTCTTTCTGTTCCAGAATCTTACGCATATCTAGTGTATCATACATTCCGCCATAGGTCTTTTTATAGTCCGCATAGGCACTTTCATACTCCGGGCTTGCCGTCTCCTCATCCGTCACAGCCACATGCATCTGCCGCAGTTCCTTTCTCATGCCGGCATTTCCCACATAGGTATAGATACTCAAAAACTGAAACAGCCCGAATGTGATACAGACAATCCACAGAAACGGATGCCGCAGACATTTTCCACACTCTTTTTGCAAAAGGCGCATTCTTTCTCTCCTTTACACTCATCTATCGTCAGAGATCTCTGTAATGATCCCTGTGCATTTTCCACCACAGCACGCACGCGCATGCCAAAATCCACCCCAGAATCCAAAGCACTTCTGAATAAGGCAGGCTATTTTCATCCATCGGCTCCTGAAACAGATGTACAAAAATGTGTGTCAGCAAAAAGCCAATCCCTGCGCATGCCGGAATAGCAAATGCAATTCCCGCAATGTAATTGCCTGCCATTCTTCCGATCAGGTAAATCAAAACAACCGCAGCCAGCACAAACACAAAAACCAGCAGCATGTAAAGCAGCATATAGAAACCAAACGGCAGATTTTTACACCACAACTGCAGTCCCGTATCGTTGATACAATCGCCTTTCCAGAATACCGCCAGTCCTTTTATGACATAAACCAGTACATAAATACCAAATTGTACGATTCCCACAAAACCGCAGCAGCCCACAAGTGCCTGAAACTGTCTGTCAAAAAGTTTCCGCCCGGTAGCAGTCGTTGCATACAACGGCAGCACATGACATAACCGTTCCCGTATCAGATACGGCAGTGCAAGGATTGCAAAACAAATCAGAAGCAGAATTCCCATCATTCTCATATCTTTTTCTACAATATAAAAAATTCCACCCGGCATTAGAGAGATGCTGTCTTCGTTCTGTAAATTTTTGTATTCATCCAGCCGATCGAGCACCTGAAGTTCAAAAAACAGTTTTGACCCTTTTGAATCCTCAAAGACCAGACGCGACAGTTCCTGGTCGATTTTCTTTTCCTCATCGGTTAAAGTATCCTTATCAAAAAATGTTTCCCGTGTCTTCGAAAATTCCTGATAATTCGTAATTTTTGCATCTGCAAGAACCGGATCCGCCGCAATGATCCGGGTGTATGCCTCCTCCAGTTCTTTTCTTTTTTCATCCAGCTTCGACCAGTCCTCACGCGGCAGCGAAGTTCCCCAGCTTTCGATCAGTTCGGCGTAAAACGGCATATCATACGGGGAATTTGTTGTCTGCCCTCCCGCCGGATAAATCGTCACTTCTAAAAACAACTGGTAAAACAGCACCGTAAATACTGCTATAACAAGCAATACCCGGATATCCATGATTTTTTTACATTCTTTTATCAATATTTTCATGCCGGTTCCTCCTGATATGTAACCAGAAATACATCTTCCAGATTCGGCGCACAATTCCTACTGCCTTCCTCCGGCTTGCTGCTGTAATAACGCACCTGCATGTGTTCCTGCTCCTGCCGCACAGAAAGAATCAGATGCGTGTCTTGAAATGCATCAAACGCACGGTCTTCCATCACACACTCATACACCTTTCCATCAAGCGTTTTACAAATATTGGAAACCGTGTCCATCCGGTATAGTTTACGTTCTTTTAACAGAATCACCTGATTGGCATTCGACTCAATATCCGACACAATATGCGTGGAAAGAATGACGATCCGGTTCTTTGACAACGTTGACAGGATATTGCGGAAGCGCGCCCGCTCCTTGGGATCAAGCCCCGCAGTCGGTTCATCCAGTATCAGAATTTTCGGATCATTTAACATTGCCTGTGCAATTCCCACCCGCTGGATCATTCCTCCAGAAAATTTTTTCATTTTTTTGTCTGCCACATCAGAAAGTCCGACCAGTTCAAGCAGTTGTTCTATCTTTTCTTTTGCGGTCTGCTTTGGCATATTTTTAAGTGCTGCCAGATAATCCAGATACTGCACGGGTGTGTTGTTTTTGTAATATCCAAACTGCTGCGGCAGATACCCCAGCAGATCCCGGTATTTTTCCCCGAGTTTTGCAACAGGAATCCCATCCCATAAAATTTCTCCCTGTGTAGGAACCAGCAGGGTTGCAATCATTTTTATGAGAGTTGTCTTTCCCGCACCGTTTGGGGCAAGCATTCCGTAAAGCCCATGCTCCATCTCAAGACTGATGTCTTCCACCGCCGGAAATTTTCCGTAACTTTTGCTAACATGCGAAAGAGTAAGCATCTTTTTTCTCCACCTTTCCTATTGATATGAACAAAAGACAAAAACTTGCGGCAGTGACCGCACCATGCACCACCAACGGAACCGATGTAAAAAGAAACATCTGCACGCCAGTTCCCGCAAGCCTTGCAATCACGCACACACACGCCCAGACTGCGATCAGACCTGCATAAAACAGACCACCCGCGCCTTTGTGGCAGGCATATACACAGACCGAAGCAAACAAAAACACACTGCTGCTTCCCAGCAGAACCATACTCACAAATGCTTTTCCCGAAATATCTGTAAATAAAGCTGCTCCTGTCACATTGACCAGTATCATGATCACGCCTGCATACAGCATGCGAAGTCCCGACAAATAGCTCTGGGAATAGTGAAGCGAGCCGATCAGCTCCTGCATGTGGTTCTGCGCATCCAGCCACCATGCCAGCACCGCAAACACCAGAAAACAGACCGGAAATCCTAAAAACACAATCATCCTCTGCGTTTCGGGCTGCTTGGCATACAACTGTCCGAGCCATCCGATTCCCAGATACAGACAGGCAACAATAAGCCAGATACTTCCGCTCTGATAAAATATGGCACGAATGCCCGGTCCCCAGTAAATTTCTTTGATTCTTTCCCACAGACTCTGCCGCTTTGGTATTGCTTTTTCCACAATCGCACGACATTCCTTCTGCATAACGCTATCCTCCGGGAATTCTACTGGAAGCAGTGGTATTTTCTGTTCTTTCTTCCATTCCTTTTCCATCCGCATCGCTTTTTCCTTCATCTTTGCACCTCCCGCCGAATCCTTTTTAACATCTGGTAAAACCGGGTCTTTACGGTACTCTCCGCAAGATCCATCTCCTCTGCAATCTGCGCAAATGTTTTCTCCTCAAAGCATTTTTTCTGAAAAATGCGAATCCATTCGCGCTCATAGGAAACGACAATATCCATAATCCGGCGAATCTCTTCTTTTTGAACCATATGCTCCGCCAGATCACGCACAGTTTTTTCCTCTTCTGTTTCCCATTGCAGGGGCTGTTGCAGTTTTTCCTTTTTATAACTTTTGCTGCGATAATAATCTGTGATCCTGTTGGCTGCCACACGGTATGCCCAGGTGCGGAAGCCCGCCTTTTTCTCATCAAACGCATAAATTCCCTGCAAAACCGTGATAAAAATTTCCTGTGTCAGATCAAGCGCAAGTTCCCTCTCTCCGGTCTGCCGATAGGTAAACGCATAGATTTCCCGGTAGTATCGCCGGATCAGTTCATCCGCCGCTTTTTTATCCTGTTTTTTCTTAATTCTGCGGATTAACTGGTTGTCTGTCTGCATGCATGTTCACCGCCTTTATCTCCGTTCACTCAGATATACGAAATATGATACAAAATAGTTTGGATTCTGAAAAGATTTTTTCAAAAAAGAAAAAAGGACCGGTGCAAAACTAATTTGCCACAGTCCTGTCATAACCTTTTATGCGTCCTTATCTAAAAATGCAGCGACAAAAATCGCCGGAGAGTTCCAGTAAATCGTAATTTCATTCAGCGAATAACACTCCCATACATCCAGAAAACATTTCATCGGCGGTGTATCCGGTGTGATCAGCCACTCTGCCTTTTCATCCACCGGAGCGGAGTTTGGACCGCCCACCACAAATCCCGGAATAGTCTCATCGATTCCATCCGAAACAGTCACACGGTTATGCGGATTCTGACAGCTTTTTGTTCCCACGGCGGTCACATAACTGTAGCCGGTTGCATTCACACCAAGAATATAGTCCATCTGCGCCTTTGCCATTTCCCGGTAACGCGCTTCCCCGGTCAGAAGATGCGCAACTGCAAGGATCATGGCGTGGTTGAGCACGACCATGTTGCTGCCCCAGCCATATTCTTCTTTTGTCAGCGCGACAAAATATCCGCTGACATCTGCAATGTCACAGATTTTATCTGCCTCGTTTAAAAATGCCTGCCGGAATTTCTGCTGGCATACCTGAAAACGCTGTGTTTCCTTTGCTTCTTTTTTCTTTGCCCCAAACAGACAGGAAAGTCCCGCCAGACCGGACACATCCACCCAGCCCATATCGGTTGGATTTTCGTTTGTTTTTAAATAGTCCTCCAGCTTGTCCAGATATGCGGCGTTGCCCGTGGTCACATACAGTTCCGCTGCCGCCCAGAGCCGCTCATCCAGATCCGAGGTATCCTCATAGCCGCCGGTATTGCAGCCTGCTGGATTTTCAAATCCGATAAACTGTGGATGCTGCATCAGCCAGTCCCACGCACGCACTGCGGCATCCTCCGCTTCCGCTGCAAACGCAGGCTCCCATGTCCGGTACACGCGGGATGCCAGTGCCATGACCGCTGCAAAATCCGCTGCCGCCATTGTCGATGCCGGAAACAGGATCATCTGCCGTTTGTCCTCACACGGCATCACAAAATTTGCATGGCGCATCGAAGTCAGCTTATGGCAGACACTTCCATCCTCCATCTGCATTTTCAAAAGCCAGCGCAGCTCATACAGGCACTCACTTAAGACATCCGGCATCGCATCGTTGCTTTCCGGAATATTTAAGTTTTCGGTGAAACTCTCCGGAAAGAGCTGCTGCGCATAGATCATGTGTGCAAGCGCTGTAGCCGCTGCTGTGGTATATCTGCCATAATCCCCGGCATCGTGCCAGCCTCCGGTCACCTCATACTGTTTTGCATTTTCTTTTCTTTCCAGATAGTCTTCCAGCCGTACCGCTGTGCCCGTGTGACAGGTACAACGCCTGAATTTTCCGGCAAAGGTTTCTTCCAGTGCCATCCCACAACGCTGGAAATACAGTGCTTTACACAGCGTCTGGTTCAATGTATGGTATGCCTTATGGCTGATGATACAGCTTCCGAGAACCGCACCTTCCCCATCCTGAAATGTTACAGTTCCTTCCTCTGTAAGATCGGAAAAGTCAATGTGCCATACTTTATCTTCTGCACTCTCATCAACGCCTGCATATACCGCCTGTTTTACAGCGGTCTGCTCCCCTTTTTCATTCCAGAGGGACACCTGTTTGTCCTGCATTTTTTCCATTTCATCCGCGCGGTTTTCCTGCGCAAGTACCGCAATCTTGCGGCCTTTCGGCAGATACCCTGCCTGATTTGCATAAAATCTGATCATGTTGATACTCCCTGTTTTTCCTACAAAAAAAGCAGTTGAATTTTCAAACTGCTTTTAGCCTTTCTATCTTAAATTATAACTTGTTTTTAGCAAAAATCAATCGTTCACTCCAAGTCTTTGGCGGGTCGTGAGGAAGTATCTTTAATGCTGCGGCTTTCCCTGCTCCGCACACATACCACCGAAAGAATCAGACCCAGCAGGACAAAAACGATATTGGCTCCGGCCCAAGCGGTTCGGACTCCATCCGACAGCGAAAGGTGCAGAAGCGATGGGGCAAGAGCCGCCAGCGGTAGGATGCTCACAATGAGCGCAGCGATACTAACTGATTGAAGTTTTTTCTTTTCCATAGTTTTACCTCATTTCTTTTTTCCCAAATTGGGTGACAGCCAGCGCGAAAAACAGGACAAACACTACAATCGCGCACGGCAGGAACGGAAACACCGAAAAAGCTGCGTCGGAAGTTTCTGCTGTAAAGTCATAGAGAGAGCAGGAAACGAGATAACCGCTGTAACAGTACGGGTAGGCGATCCACAGCGGCGTATTCGCAACCAATACACCGGGAATCACAAGCAGCAGATTTAATCCCACAGAAAGAAGCGGCTTTTCAAACAGCACAGTGATGGCCCACATAGCCGCAATGCACGGCAACATAGTCAGAAACAGCCCCAAGCACCATTTCAGAAGATATAGGATCGGCAGGGTTTCTGTTACTCCCATTGTCTGTGTCGCAATCAACCCAGCGATTACAAATACGACAAGAAACACCACCATCTCCATAAACAGATAAAAGGTAAGCACACAGAATTTGGCAATGGATAATGCGCAGCGGCTGACCGGCAGCGCCAGCATTTTCAGAATCCCGTTATTTCCTGTTTCTCGTCCTGCGATCATCACGCAAACCACGATCATGCTGAATGGAAGCAGATAGTAGGCGTAAACAAGCGCACTTTGAATAAACATGGAAGGCCACGCATTGGTGTATTCCGGTGTAAAGTAGTTGCTCAAATTCGCAACCCCGGAAACCACCACCAATAAAGGTGCAATGAAAATCAGGGGTACGATTTTGGAGCGTTTTACTTTCATAAACTCGATTTTGAGTAAATCCAAAAAGCTCATTTCTTATTATCCCTCCTTACTCGTAGCGTCTGTACTTCGCCAGCCACAAGCCCACAGCAAGGAACAACAGTGTTTCCACCAAAGCGACAAGGGCAACCGTCGAATCAGGCTGGGCGCTCATGGCTACTGCTGGTTTCAGAATAATCACAAAAGGATGCACCAGAAAAAGCGTCAGCCCCGAATTTGCAAGGGCCATACCACTCAGAAAACCGGCGACACCAATTCCAAGCGGCACCCACATATTTTCAAAGCGCGAGGAAATCAGCAGCATAAACGACAGTACCGGCATGGATGTGAGAAAAGAGTATCCGGCAAAGCGTACCAGCGTACCCATCTCAAACGCTCCGTCCGGCAAGTCCGTCATTCCGATCTGTGCAAGTGCCAGGTTTTGCAGCACGATAGCAACCAAAAACATGACCGTCAGAATCAGAAATTTACACAGATACATGGCCGGGACGCTGACGGGAAGCATATACATCTTCTTTACGGCACTTCCCTTAAATTCCATGTTGTAGATCATGCAGGTAGCAACCACGATACCGAACAGATTCAGCACCATAATCATGCCGTAGAGCTGGGTCAACAAAACATCCATCGGGGCCAGCGGCAGATTCAGAAGTGTGTCTTTCCGCATAATGAAATTGACAAATGCGTAGGCGGCTCCCAAGACACCAACGGCCAGCAGCACGGGAATCACGCCGGTTCGCTTTTCTTTCCGAAGTTCGATTGCCAGCGTTTTCATAATTTTGCCCTCTGCTTTCTGTCCATGTTATCTTTCTCAACCATAGAAAGGAACACATCTTCCAGATTGTCCGCAGCGAAGCCGGATTGCAGGGCGTATTGACGCAGATCATTCATGCTTCCCTCAAACAGCAGCCGCCCGTGGTTGAGAATCCCGATGTCATCTGCAATCAATTCGATTTCAGACAGCATATGGGACGAGATCAGCACCGTGCAGTCGTAAAGGTTGGGCAAGGATTTTACCAGATTGCGGATTTCATGGATACCAGACGGGTCAAGACCGTTTGTGGGTTCGTCCAGAATCAGAATCGGCGGACGCCCCAAGAGCGCCCCGGCAAGGCCCAAGCGTTGCTTCATTCCCAGCGAATACTGTTTTGCCAGCCGGTCGCCAAACTCGGTCAGCCCTACCAGTTCCAGAGCATCTTCCACATCCGCTTTCGGCAGTCCCAAAATGCGGCGGATAATGTCAAGATTTTCCCGCCCGGTGAGATTCGCGTAGAAAGACGGCGCTTCGATGAAAGAGCCGATCTCTTTGAGAATGGCAATCCGATCCTGCGGAAACTGTTTCCCATCAATGGTAAATCTGCCTTTTGTGGGGTCGGTCAACCCCAACAGCATTTTCATGGTAGTGGATTTGCCTGCCCCGTTCGGGCCAAGAAAACCATAAATGCTGCCCTTGCGAATATGAAGCGAAACATGATTGACCGAAGTGAAGTTCTTATATTTCTTGGTCAACTGTTCCGTTGTAATGATATAGTCCATAGAAACATCTCCTTTCGATGCTTCTATGGTACAACTTCAACCTGACATCTACATTCTCCCGTCCTTACTTTTACCTTACTTTTCAAGGAACAAGAACGCAGAATGGACAGCCCATGATATAATAGAAACAAATAAAATCAGATTGGAGAAACTGCTATGGATAATTCCTTTTTACATACTAAAAGGCTCCTGTTGGTAGATGATGAACAGGAACTATTGAAAATGGTTTCAGATATATTGAAAGATGCAGGATTTGAAACTGTCCTTACCGCAATGACGGTCAAAGAAGCTATTTTGACCGCAAAAGAGGAAACTCCCGATTTAATTGTTTTGGATGTCATGCTGCCGGATGGGGATGGCTTTTCTCTGATGCAACATTTCCGCACTTTTACCAATGTGCCGATCATTTTCTTAACAGCAAAGGACGAAGCAGCAGACAAATTATCGGGATTGGGGCTTGGTGCAGATGACTACATTTCTAAGCCCTTTATGCCGCAGGAACTGTTACTGCGTATCTATGCGGTACTGCGGCGGACCTACAAAGAGGATTCACCGCTGCTTGTTTTGGATGGATGTACGATTGATTTCAGCCGGGCCGAAGTCCATAAGGGCAGCGAAATTATCTCCCTGACAGCCAAAGAACATACTTTACTTGAAACGCTTGCCCGTAATGCTGGAAAGATCGTTACCGTAGATGCGCTTTGTGAAGCCCTCTGGGGGGATAATCCTTTTGGCTACGAAAACAGCCTCAATGCTCATGTCCGGCGCGTCCGGGAAAAGATTGAAACCGATCCATCAAAACCCGTGTCCCTGATAACCATTAAAGGATTAGGCTATAAGCTGATAGCAAGGAAGTGATGTCATGAAATCATTCGGAAGTTATATATCTAAATATCTTGTGTCGTTCGTTGCCTTTATTCTGATATTGCTTTTTCTTAATGCAGTAGTATTCGGTCTGACTTTTCAAAAGATTGTGACCGAGGATTATGGCGATTCATCCCCGCAAGCCATGTTGGAAATGACTGCTACCGCCGCTACGCCGGAACAATTATCGGATGAGGCGGTGCAAATGCTCCGACAGAATCATATTTGGGCGATCTACTTGAACACAGATGGTCAATGTTGTTGGTCGGTTGATTTGCCGGACAATGTGCCGAAAAATTACACAATTCAAGATGTCGCACTATTTTCAAAAGGGTATATTGATGATTACCCGGTTTTTATTTGGAACACCGATGATGGGTTGTTGGTGCTGGGCTATCCCACAGACAGCTACACAAAACTCACCAGCAATTACTATTCTATTGCAGCACTTCAACGACTCCCCATCTTTGTACTGGGGATGCTTGGCTTGGATGTGCTGTGCCTCTTTTCAGCCTATTACTTTTCCAAACGCAGAATCATTCACAATACCGAACCGATTGTGTCCGCTGTGGAAACTTTGGCAGACGGAAAGCCAGTTTCACTTCATATCAGCGGAGAACTATCGGAAATTGCAAGCAGTGTAAACAAAGCTTCTTCCATTTTGAATAGGCAAAATGAAGCGCGGGCGAACTGGATCAGCGGCATTTCCCATGACATCCGCACACCTCTCTCCATGATTATGGGGTATGCGGGCCGTATTGCAGAAAGTAAAGCTGCCAGCAAGAGCATCCGTGAACAGGCGGAAATAGTACGGAAGCAAAGTGTAAAAATCAAAGAGCTGGTGCAGGATTTGAATTTAGTATCGCAGTTGGAATATGAGATGCAGCCGCTTCATAAAGAGATGGTTCGCTTATCCAAACTACTGCGATCCTATGTAGCAGACCTGTTGAATACAGGAATTTCCGATAGCTACAACATCGGAATTAAGATCACTCCTGACGCCGAAAATGCTGTGTTGGAATGTGATGCCAGATTGATTTCGCGGGCTGTAAACAACCTTGTCCAGAACAGCATGAAACACAACCCACAGGGCTGTGAAGTCTGCCTTTCGCTTACAACATCGCAAAACCATCTTATCTTGGCAGTTACGGATAACGGAACGGGTCTGTCTGCTGAAAAGCTGCAAGAGCTGGAAGAAAAACCGCATTATATGGAAAACACAGATGAACGGCTTGATTTAAGACATGGGCTTGGATTGCTGATTGTCCAACAAGTCGCCATATCTCATAACGGCAATTTCAAACTTACTAATGTTTTCCCGAAAGGGTGTGAAGCTACTTTAATATTCCCGTATATTGGATAAACAGGCGCATCAAATGAAATTTTATCAAAAATATTTTCCAAGCTGCTTTAATCCACGGCGGATACTGTCTCGGACACGGCTTGGATCTACACCTTCTACTTCGGCAATTTCATTTACCCTCATTCCCAGATAGTATCGGGCATAAATTCGCTTTGCCTGTTTCTCCGGCAGCTTCATCACAGCGGCATAGACCTGCTCCTGAAACTGTTTTTCCTCCAGAACCATCTCCGAAAAAATGGCAACAAAAAACGCCAGATTTCCGTGAGGGAAAACTGGCGCGCCAAGAACAGCCATTATTATACTGAATTACATGGAACGATAATGCCGATGCAATGTTATACTTGCCCGGAGGAGGAGCAATGCTTTTTTTAACTGATGTAGATCATGTGAGCTTTGAAAAAGCAAACGAGACACGGCAAAATAACCTCCAATCAGCTACCGTGTCCCTGCAAGTCGTCATAGGTTTGTGTAAACGCAAAGAAACGGCGGCTCTGAAAATCAAAGCCGCCGTTTCAAATGGGCGTGTCAAATTGTCTGCTCTACGACGGCTTTTTTTCTTTTGCCGTCGTCCGGCAGAGTATTATTCAATATTTAATTCAATGTTTCCAGTGAAATTCTCACATTCAATGCCAATATAATTTCCACCATCAGGAAGTGTAATTGTGTCACTATAAGTTCCGGTTGTTTCAATCAAAGTGACTGCTTCATCAGATCCAGAAATCCAAAATACTTTTGCAGTACCTTCCGTAATCTCCAAGGTGCAATCAATGGACAGCTCCTTACCGGCTTCTCTCTTTATGGAAGTTCCTCCGAACAAATACTCTGTACCTGAAAAGTTCGCATAATCAGCCGTATAAGTCCCTGTATAATCATCAATTCCTTTTTCTTTTTCCCCTTGCAGTGACGATTTCCCTGTCAGTTCTATGGAGCCCGCAGACTGAACAATGTTATTGTAATGATTGAGAATTTCATCTTTTGAACAGCCAGCAAGCATAAAACTTCCCACAAGGCCGAATGTTAATGCTAAAACTATTTTCTTCATAAAATCATCACCAGCCTTTCTTTGGAGCTACCTGTTTGGCCTTTTTCTTCGTTTGGGTTGCTTCTCGTTCTTTCATGCACAAAATCAAGATGGCAGAAATAACGACAGCAAGCACAAGACTGCAAGAACAGGTTCCGATATTCCAGTTGACTGCGGTATCATAGCTACGGTAGCCTAGCGGCGAATGGTATCTTTACTTACACCCGCATCCTCTCCAACTTTCTCCACGGATAACTTCTGTGCAACTTGCGTAGAAGTTAAATCCGTCCGTTCACCCTGATGTTTAATCGCATCCAACTTCATCTTGTAGGCAAATGCTCTTTCGCTCGGCAGGATACTCTCTCTCTGCAAATTCGCATCGACCATCAGAATAATGGCTGCATCATCGTCCAAGTCACGAACAATCGCAGGCATGGTTTCCTTACCCGCAAGCTCCGATGCCCGGTGCCGCCTGTGGCCAGAAACGATTTCATAACCACCATCAGGGTCAGGACGGACAATCGCAGGGGTGAGAACTCCGAAATCTCAGACGCTCTCCGCAGTTTTCATCATTTCTTCATCATCAACCACACGGAAGGGGTGTCCCTCGAAAGGGTGTAATTCAGAAAGCGGAATTTCCTACACTCGCTCCTGCTGAGATTCGGCTCTGGATTGATCGGTGGAGAAAATATCATCGTACCCCTTCAAGCTGATGTTTGCGCCTTTTCTCTGCATTGTTTAACACCTCCTTCGTCAAAACTCGGTAAGCATCCGCTACTTTTCCTTTCGGATCGTGCTGAAAGATACTGTGTCCTTCGGCACTGATTTCCTCTGCACGAACAGAGCGGGGAATGTCTGTCTTGTAAACCTTCAACTTTCCTCCATAGCTCTCCCGAATTAGATTGCTGATGTCTTTGGAATAGTTGGTGCGGTTGTCTACCATAGTCAGAAGAATCCCTTCAATCCTCAGTTTCGGGTTGATTTGCCTCTTGACCTTGTTGATGGTTTCAAGCAACTGTTCCAGACCCTTTGCAGGAAGGTATGCTGCCTGAACTGGTATCAGCACATTGTCGGCGGCTGCCAACGCATTGACGGTCACATACCCAAAGACGGCATACAGTCCAGAAGAATGTAATCATAATTCTGTTTGACTGTATCCAGGTATTGCCGGAGAATGGTTTCCCGGCTCATGGCATTGACCAGTGCAACTTCCATACCTGACAGTTCGATGTTCGCTGGCATCAAATCCACACCCTCTGGATGATGAATAATCCCTTCACCGGGAACAATGGGTTTCTCCATCATAATCTTTCCCATCAAATCGGAAAGTGTCGGAGACAGGTCATCCGGATATGGGTTGCCCAAACTGACAGTCAGGGAAGCCTGGGGATCTGTGTCCACCAGAAGCACCTTTTTCCCTTCAAGAGCCAAGCCAACGCCCAGATTCTCGGTGGTGGTGGTCTTGCCGGTTCCTCCCTTCTGATTGACCACCGCAATGATGGTTGCTTTTTTCGACATTTTTCGTCACTCTCCTTCCTCTCGCTTCATTTTCAATTTCTTAAATTCTCCTTCCAAATATCCGTGTGACATATCGTGCCGAACAAGAGCATCGTAATAGGTGTCTATTGTCGTCGGCGCATTGTATATCGTAGTCAGCATATACTGACGGATATTTCTAATCTTTGTTGTGTTCTCTTTGAAGCAGTCCATAACATATCGAATGTGTTCGACATTCAGTTTCATAAACCGACTGCGGACAATTTCTGCCGGACGCTCCTCTGCACCAATACGAATCAACGGTCGCTTCGTGCAAACCGTTTCAACGATCAACTCCAGAATGTTATCCAGCATTTCAGAATCGTAAGGGCAATCCTTCTTCAACTGATCCATACTGAGCTGATCCGAGAAATAATCAAAGTATTCTTGATAGCGGTCATTCTCGTCCATCATTCCATCACCCGCAGAAGGAATGATAGAATTAGTATCACTCAAATCAGTATTTTTAATATCAGTATTATTACCTTGTCCTTTTGACAATTCCTGAATTGTGCTTTGGAAAGTTCCAGAATTGTCATTTTGACAATTCAAGAGTTGTCTTTCCACAGGGTTTGAAATAAAGTTCTTCACATAGATCAAGTTCGGCTTTCCAAGTCCCTGTCGTTTGCGCTCGATCAGTCCACACTTCTTTTCCAACTCATCCAGCAGCTTGACTGCTTTCTTTTCAGCACAACCTAACGAACTTTTGATTTCCTCTATCGTGAAAATGATATATACACGACTCTCTGCATCCATCCAACCATTCTTAGCGGATAGATTCATGCGATCAAGCAAGATACCATACAGCAGCTTTGCATCCGTAGATACATTCCAAAAGCTGTCCTCAGTAAACAAAACTTTTGGCACACGGTAGAAAGAAAACATCTCCGATTGCTGACCGTAAAAATAATCAAAACTCACACGGCTTCACCACCTTCTTTCTGCGGAAAACTTTCTGTTGTCAGCGGAATGCTACGGAAAGTCGTATCCGTCTTTTCATCAGGACATCTGGCAAAATAGCAGAAGCGGTATTCCTGTTCATACGCATCCATATCAACGAAGCCCCACCTCACGCATAATCTTCTTCGTACACCAACCAATGCACGGGTGATCTCGCCCATAGGGACAGCCATCACATTCCGACTTTGTTTTCGGTGGCAAAGAGATTAGGTAGTAGCAATTATTTCTACCCAGACGGCAACCCTTTCTGCCATTCGTCCAGAAGTAGCAGTAATGGCAATCGCTCGGCTTGTCTGCGGCATATACAGTCTTGTTCAAATGAGATACCTCCAATCATTCGTATTTGCCCATGGTTTTGGGCATAAAAAAAGAGCGTCTACCCAGCCCCGTGCGAAGGGGCGAATAAACGCTCTATGTAATCATATTAAGTTGAGGATGCACCTCTGGGAGATGCACCCTTATTTTTTGAACAAAACACTTTGCTTCAATCTGTTAGACCTCCTTACCTCTGATTTACGCCATATTGCCGGCGACACATACAAGGTATGCTTTGAAAAAGTTCTTACCTTTATGCTTCGGAGTTATTTCGGTCTGAAAGTGGACAAAATCAGCGAAAACCCGATGTTTTAAGGCTCCTGAACTTTTGTCCCATTATAACTCAATCATCTATACGCCTAACAATGCCGGTTGATTTCAAGCTTTTTTCCTCCAATTCCATATTTTAACATTCGCCTTTGCAGTCTTTTGTTATATATTGGTTTTGGAACTAGTATGTGGAAAAAAGAATAAAATATTCGTATCTTTTCGAATAACCTCTCAAATCATTTCATGAATCCAGACAACCATTTCTCCTTCGCCGCGATTATTCCAGTAGGCATATGGTATTGCCCTGATGTCTGTATTCTCATAGTTCAGTCCAACACTGCTGTATAATCCCTCATCTGGTGATATCAGTCTTTTACCCTGTAATTCCAATTCAAGGCATTCTGAAAAATCAGTGGACTTTTTCTTCTGTACTTCTTTGTTATTGAGATAAATACACTGAAGATCTGATCCATTATCGATCTCTTCCAAACAATACACAATTGGACCTCTTTTTATAACCACCTTACCTATATCTGCACTGACCTTGCAGTTTGCATGAAGAAATTCAACCGGCATCTCAAACTGAATGCTGATCTCACTATCTTTGCATAACTCCAGAATCGCATAGCCATTGTTTTCTACCAGTTCCTGCTCTTTTCCATCACAATATAATCGGAAGTTTTCTGCATAACCTGGAATTCGTAAATATAGTTTAATATTTTCTTTTACTCCCTGAACCTTAACTTTTATATTACCTTCCCATGGAAACATGGAATCCATGGTAATCTGCACCACGTTATTATTTACAGGAATGTCTGTCTGGTTTCCAATATATAAATGTGTATAAATGCTGGTTCCGTCAACTCCATATATGTACTGTCCAAGAGATGCCAATGTTCTTGCAATATTAGGAGGGCAGCATGCAACTCCAAACCATTTTTGCCGCCTTGATTTCACATGAGCTCTTGATGTATGCGGCATACATTGCTGTGGCTTTATCTCCAATGGATTTACATAGAAAAAACTCTTTCCATCCTGTGCAATCCCTGCCAGAATATTATTATATAATTCCTGTTCTACCACTTCTATATATCGTGAATCCCGTGTAATGTTTGCCATCCGCAGGCTGAACAAAGCCATGCCGATAGAAGCACAGGTTTCAGAGTAATTACAGTCATTAGGCAAATCATAATCTGTCGTAAATCTCTCCAGAAATCCCGAAGATCCTATGCCTCCTGTGACATACATTCTTTTCTGTGTAATGTTTTCCCACAGATTAACGCAAGCCTGCATCAGTTCCTTATCCTGATATTCCTCTGCTACATCTGCCATTGCAGAATACATATAAACAGCTCTCACCGCATGTCCTTCAGCTGTTTTCTGCTGTCTCACCGGCTTATGTGACTGGGAATAGGAAGGATCATAATCCTCAAATTCTGGAAAAATTCTTTTGAAATTTGCCTGTTTCCGCTCTTCTAAGAAGTAATTTTCTCCTGTTCCGCGAATATCCAAAAAATATTTTGCCTGTTCCAGATATTTTTTATCTTTTGTTACCCGGTAAAGTCTGACTAATGCCAGTTCTATCTCCTGGTGTCCCGGATATCCATGATTTTGACCCTCTTCTGGTCCAAAAGTTCTGCAGATCAGATCAGCAAGTTTAATCATACTGTCAAGAAGTTTTCTTTTTCCTGTTCCTTCATAATAGGCAATTGCTGCTTCTATCATGTGCCCTGCTGAATACAATTCATGTCCTTCACAAAGATTTTTCCATTTCTGTTCCGGTTCTTTAATAATAAAATAAGTATCTAAATATCCATCTTCCTGCTGTGCCTGTACGATCAGATCAATTGCATCATCTGCAAGTTTTTCCAGTTTTTCATTCTTCTTTTCAGCCAATGAATATCCCACTGCTTCCAGCCATTTGGCTACATCTGTATCCTGAAATACTGCACCGTAAAACTGACCTTTTTTTAGTCCTGCTGCAATTTTAAAATTTTCAAGACAATGACTGGACTCCACCCCTGGGACATTGTCATTCATGATATCCCACTGATAAGGAATAATCACATCTTCAACAAGATCTGTATACTGCTTCCAGAACGGATCAGTGATATTCATATTTGAAAGCTGAACGGTTTTTAATCTCATACTTTCTCTCTCCTTTGGTATCCTAAAAAAATTTCTTTTCTATTTCATCAAAATCGACACTGTTAAACCTGTCCAGCATTGCCCAGTATGCTTTTACTCCGACTGCATTAATCCATGGAAAGCAGGTCTTGTTTCCCTCACCTTTTAATCGATATCCAAATCCGGTATCTGCTGCAAACATTGGATCATCCACTGCCCACCAGCTAAGCAGATATCCTTCTTCCTGTAATCCAGGCATAGCATATCCCCATGGATGTTCTTCTGTCTCTACTGTCTGGTTACATCCGAGCCAATATAACTTTGCAATATCAAAAAGTTCCTTATCCTTTGCGTAAACTGCGATCTGTGCTGTTTCCGCAACACCCATCAACTGGAACGGATGAACATATCCGCAACCACAGGTATCGCATGCTCCCATTCCGGTACTATGAAAACCATATTTATGTAAAGTGCTATTCTCCGGAAGCGGTACATCCCACATACATACCCAGGATGCGAAGTAATGTGCTGCTCTTACGGCTGCATCCAGAAATTCTTTTTTCCTGGTCGTTTCATATAACGATAACATACCAAACATAGGATAAAGAATACTTTCATTGTCTATCAGCTGACCTTTTGCATAAATGCTGTCATGGACACCACCATTAAACCGGACTCTGTCAATAATATATTCTTTTACAAACATACCAGCTCTTACGGCTGCATCCAGATATGCTTCATTTTGGGTCAGCTCGTATAACTCTGTTAAAAAGGTAATGGATGTTCCTGTTGAAGATTTCTGCTCATAAATGGTATTTCCAAACCATTTAACCGGCTCAAGTAATGGCTTTCCTTCAAGATCATATGCTCTATACCAGCCTCCATCCTGTTCCTGAGTTCTTAAAAGAAATCCGGCGTAGTTTTCTATTGCTTCAAGCCATCCGGCATGCTCTGTTCCTTTTTCTTTTTCATAGCGATAAAGGCGAAGCAATGCTGTAACATCTTCATTCATACATCGCAAATATGCACCTTTCATATTTACTAGCTTCTGAATCACATCCTTACGATATTCATACAATGGTCCCATCAGTTTTTCTAACTCTTCTCCTTTCGCATAAGCCAACGGAAGTAAAAGTCCTGTCCACCAGAAATTCACTGATTTAGTATCCACATTATATAAGTTGTAAAACATACCAGATTCCTTTATATGAATCGTATTTACAAAAAAGTCTGCTGTTTTTAATGCTTTCCTACGGTATTCCTCGTTATCATGTTCGTATCCGTACCTCAGGACATTGTATGCATTCAGGATATTTTGTCCTGTAAATCCATACTGAATAATATTTTCAAGCTGCACACCATCCTGTGGATGACAGTTCAGTACATAACCTGCAGGTAAGTTTTTATCTTCTTCAACACTTTTCTCTACATAATAATGATCCAGTGCATCTAATCTTAACTTAATAAGTTCTTCTGGTGACACACTTAACGGTTCTGCCTGCGGATGTGTTTTTCTGATGATATCTCTGATGCTATACCAGCATGCATCATGATAATTCTCATATTTGTGATTTGAAATACGATACGTCACTGAGAATTCTTCTCCAGCCTTTGCAGGCCAGAATGCACCGAAAGGCACCATTTTTATAATATATAATGCTATTGTTGCATCCCCTTCATAAAAAGGATAACAACAGGTAAGTTTGGTGTTCCCATCACTGCCATCTGCTCCCATGCTGCCAATATCTGTCTTCTGAATAAAGAGAGCTTCTTTTTCTCCTGTCTCTTCAGATATTTTACGATCCGGGTTTGAATCGAATGCCGGCAATGGATCTCTTTCTATGCTGACTGCTTCCTTTGTTTCCTCTGAGTAGCAGGTAAACATCGGATAATTAAAGCGGTCATCCCTGAATATCGTTCTTTTTGTATGAAAATAATCCTCATATCCATCCTCATCAAGATCGTTCTTATCATAGATAGCCGGTGGTGCAAAATACCGCAGATCCTCAAAGGCATTTTTTCTGTCTGGAAACAATGATATTTCAGTCCGAAGTCGTATTCCCGGATATCCGCTTTCCTTAAGAATGCGGATTTGTCTGCTGAGAACAACTTCTCCCTCTTCCACACGATAAATGTCTGTAACTTCCGTCGTTCCTGCCCATTCATCCTCTATTCTTGCATATGCCTTTAATCCATCATCTGTCTGCGTAACCTTTGTGTATGGATATTCCCTGCGAATCACAGAATCTTTCTGTCTGCCATTCCAGATTTCTAAAATAACCGGTTTCGTAATCTTTCCGATCACCATTTCCAGATTATCCAGTTGTATTTGTTCACTGCATGCATTAATCTTCATATTTTTATCCCTTTACAGCACCTGCTGTCAAACCTTTCACTAAATCTTTTTGGAAAATAAATGTTAAAATAAATGCCGGAATCATAAACAGAATTCCTGTTGCCGACATGCTTCCCCAGAATGTCTGGAAGGACGTCACATATCCGGCAATTCCAACCGTAAGTGTCTGTGCACTTTTCGTTGATGTAAGAGACAGGGCAAACATAAATTCATTCCAGGAAAACAGGAATGCCATAAGTCCTGCAACACCTACCGACGATTTTGACATCGGTAAAACTACCTTTAACAGAATTCCCCATGCGGAAAGACCATCTAACTCGGCCGCTTCTTCCACCTCTCTTGGAATCTGTTCAAAGAAATTTTTTAACATCCATATTATTAATGTGAGTTCAAATGGAATGTAAGTAATAATCAATCCCATTAACGTATCACTCAAATGAATATTTCGTATAATCAGGAAAAAAGGAATTACCATTGCAACCGTCGGAACCATTCTGATGGCAGTAACAGCCGCAAAGATTGGATTGGTCTTCTTTGTTCCATATTTTGCAAATCCATAGGCTGCAGGTATACCGAGAACCAACGATATTGCACAGCTAAAAAATGTAACCAGAATACTATTTCTGATATAAGCTGGGAAATTTCCCGTGATCACTTCTTTATAATGTGATAATGTTGCCGGATTAGGCAGCAAATCCGGTGGGATTGCAAACATCTGTACATCTGTTTTTAGTGATGTAATTGCTGTCCATATAATCGGGAACAGCGTAATTACAGAAATTAATGTCAGCAGTAGGAAAACCAGAATATTTATTACTTTTTTTCTTTTCAAAACTATTCCTCCTCCTTCATCCATTTATTACACAGAGAACTCAGAACACAAATGATCAGCATAACCAGAAAAGCTGCCGCCGATCCCTGTCCAAATTTCCAATCTGAAAAGATTCTTTTATAGATAAATGTACTCAACACTTCCGTTCCTCCTCCAGGGCCGCCACCTGTCAGGATGTAAACAAGATCGTATATTCTGAACGCATCTGTCAATCGTATTACAAGAATAACCAGGATTGTCGGCTTAAGCTGTGGAAGTATAATGTGAAAAAATGTCTGTATGTGATTTGCACCATCTATGGCAGCTGCTTCATTCAGTTCTTCTGACAATCCTCCGAGTCCTGCCAATAATACAAGGATAACAAAAGGTGTAGCAAGCCATAAGTTCGCCACAATAATAGTTACCCAGGATGTGGAAACCTGTGTAAACCACAAAGGTGCTTCGAATCCTAATTTATTTAACAGAGCATTGATGATACCATATTGATCTGCAAACAGCCATCTCCACTGAAGTCCGGAAACAACAGGTGCTACCATGAGTGGTACAGCAAATATTAAACGAAATACTCTTGATCCCGGTCCCTCCCGATACAGCAGCAACGCAACAACAAATCCAATAATAAATTCCAGAATGATCGTTGTAGCTACAAAGAAGCAGGTATGTCCGAGTGCTGCCAGAAATTTGGAATTTGTCATAACTGAAATATAGTTTTTTAATCCTACAAATTTAAAACTACTACTAATGACTGCATCTGAATCCGATATACTGATAGCAAACGCATAACACAATGGAACAAAAAATATAACAAGCAACACCAGACAGGCCGGTGCTATTAAAGAATACCCCGCTCTTTGCCTTTTTTTCTCCCTTATAGAAATACTTCCTTTTTTTTCACTCATTATTTTCACTACTCCTTACATTTAAGCCAATATTTCTGGTCAAAAAATCCCCATACAGAAAAACCGTATGGGGATTTGTCTGTTTACTGGATTGCTTCTTTAATCGCTTTTTCTGCTTCTGCCAATCCTTCTTCCACAGTTACCTGTTGTGTCATAATACTTGACAATGTATAGGATAATTCATTCTGAATTGTTGGGAAATTTGGATTTTCTGTGGCATTGTGTGCATACTTGAGAGCATCACTCATAACCTGGATGCTTTCCTTGTCAAACTCTGTTAAAGTGCTGTCATTCGTAACAATCTCCAGTGAGGATGTTCTTGGTACCGGATTAGAATTTGCGATTCCGAGCTGAGCCAGTTTCTCAGAAGAAGTTGCCCATTTTACAAATTCCCATGCTGCATCCTTATTTTTTGAGCTGCTGGAAATACCAAATCCCCATGTCCATGCTGCTGTCGACTGCTCTTCTCCTGCCGGCTGGACTGCAACTGCAAATTTATCACTTACTTTGGACTGTTCCGGATCCTTAGCCATAGCAAACATATAAGGCCAGTTTTTAACCATGGCTACCTTACCCTGCATGAACATGTTATGAACATCTGCATTATCATATCCGATAGATCCCGGCATTACGCTTTCATCCTCATACATCATCTTCAGCATAAAGTTAAACGCCTTCGCATTTTCAGGTGAATTTACAGTTACATTATTATCAACGTCAATAATAGATCCTCCTGCCTGATAGAACCAGTCGACAAGATGGGTTACTGGTTCTCCCGCCTGCTTTGCCTCAATGATTGTTCCATATACACCATCTTTTGTCAGCTTCTTTGCTGCTTCTTCATATTCCTCCCATGTTTTTGGGAATTCTGTAATACCAGCTTCTTCAAATAAATCTGTTCTGTAAAATACAACCGGTGTATGTACAAAGAATGGTATAGAATATAATTCTCCGTTATAGGAAGAAGCATCTAATGCTGCTTCATAAAAATCACTTTTATCTTCTTCGGAAAGTCTGTCTCCCAGTGGTTCCAAATATCCCTTGGATGCAAATTCAGCAATCCATGGCTGATCGGTATCGTAAATATCAATCGCACCGCTCTGCGAAATTGCTTCCTGCACAAATCTCTCATGCATATTATCGTGAGGAATCTCTACCCACTCAATGGTAATTCCGGTTTCATCTTCAAATTCGCTTACGTTATTTTTATAAAACTCTATATTAGGCGAACCTGATTCTACTCCAATCACAAGTTTCGTTCCTGAAAGATTGGCTGTCTCTGCTGGGGCTTCCTCTGTAGATTTTGTTGTACTCTGGGTATTGCTGTTTCCACATCCGACCAACAATGCCATTGCCATTGCTGCACACATCATTGTTTTTAAAATTTTCTTTTGCATAATACATCCTCCTACTCATTATAAGTAACTGAATCTCTTTCCAGGAATTCACATGGCAAGACAACTTTTTTTTCATCAGATATCTGTCCGCTGATCAGTCTCAATAATATCTGTCCTGCCTTTTCTCCCATTTTTTCCAATGGAATATCAACCGTTGTTAATCTTGGTCTGGTAAATCTGCACTCCTGCCTGTTATCAAATCCAATCACGGAAACATCTTCCGGGATTCGTACCCCATCATTCAGGGCTGCATCCATAAATCCTACTGCCATCAGATCATTCATTGCAAAGATTGCTGTCGGTTTTTCTTTGAGCTGTTTATATCTTTCATAAGCACTTACTCCATCTTTAACTTCCCATGCTCCTGGAAATATATACTCTTCCTTTAGTTCTTTCCCCGCTTTTTCCAATTGTGAAATAAAGCTTCTTAAACGCTTCTGCGAAGGCAGAGAATCTTCTGCCCCTTTGATCACCCCGATCCTTTCATGCCCATGCTTCATCAGGTATTCTGCAACATCCGTAATAATATCAATATTATCGTAAGTTATGTGATAATTTCTTTTGGATGTGTCATAGCAGTAAACCAGAACGATTGGTATGTTCAATTTCGGTATTAATTCCATAACATCCCTGTCGTGCATAGCTGCATAAATTAGTCCGTCAATCTGAGTTTTATTAAATAACTTTATACTTTTACTTATTGCTGAGTGATAGCTGGTTAATTCAGAATAGTGATTTCCTGTTTTCTCAAGAAGACCCATATTGTTCAGAATTACTGCATATCCCTGTTTTTCAACATAGTTATTAACTCCATCTATGATTCGTGGTGTCTGAAACGCTGTAATATCTTCTACCATGATTCCAATCGTATTACTTTCCTTCGTCCTGAGACTCTTAGCAATTCGATTAGGACTATACCCCTCCCTTTCTATAATTTCCATTATTTCTTTTCTTTTCTTCTCACTTACACTTCCAGTTCCGTTGATCGCGTTCGAAACTGTTGCGGCAGTTACCCCCGCCAATTGCGCAATTTCTTTCATGTTCATCAGGATTCCTCCTTCTAGTTAATCGTTTAATGAAAACTGTAAACGCATTTAGTTAATCGATTAATCTTAACTAGAAAATACCATTACATTATTGAATTGTCAATCATCTAACTTCTATTTTAAATAAGTTTGGCACATTTCAATAATTAACATTTTCATTAACTGGTAAATTCATCTAACGGATTCTAATACTCACAATATTACTTAGATCTCATCTATTATGCGTTCTCTTTCACGATCACCGTTGTAAGATAACCGCCAGCCTCTGCGACTTCTTCCAGCCCATGATATACTCTCTCCGTCTCCATGCCGCAGTCTGACACTGCATAAATCTCATACTTACGTCCTGCTATAACCTGCTCTTTTAACGCTTCGACCAGCTGCTTTAATTTCTTGCCGGATTTCATATAAATGCAGACACCGTGATATTGCAGGGCATCTGCGATATCATAGGAAGCCGGTATTACATGAATCTCCTGTGCCTTCTCTCCAAGACCGATCCCGAGTCTGGCCGCAACTGCACAAAACGATGGAACACCATTGATGATCTGTGCTTTCTTTCCATCTTTTAATGCACGCTTATGCATATAAAGATAGGTTGAATAAATTCCCGGATCGCCGATCGTTAACATTCCCACAGTCTGTCCAAGGTCCAGATAATCTTTCACTGCATCATATGCCCGCTCATGAGCCAGTTCTAACTTCTGTTTGTCATGGATCATTGGAAATGGCATACATAATAATGGTTTATCCGCAATCTCCGGGTACACCTGCCGGACGATCCGGTAAGCATAACATTCCTCTTTCGACACAGCCGGCAATAATATCACATTACATGAACGGATCGTTTCTAATGCTTCCAGTGTGATAAGCTTTGGATTTCCCGGTCCTACACCGATTCCGTATAGCGTTCCTGTTTTGTCTTCCTGTCTGCTGCCAAGGAAAAGATCTTTTGTCATCCTGCGCAGATGCTCCATATAGATATCTCTGACTGCTGCATACTCTCCAATTCCCCTGATCATGCATTTCGGCTGATATCCTGCTTCTTTCAGTTTTGAAGAAAAGGATCCCTCTTCTCCTGCCATATCATGATTTGCATGTTCTCCCGCTACAAGCATGAATGGCATAACCATTACCTCTCCGCCAGACTCCACACATTTGTCCACCTTCATCCGTCCTATTACATCATCAATTGTGACTCTTCCCTCAACAGTTGCGATATAGACAGCATGATTGGAATATTCCCTGAGTATCTGCTCCATCTTCTGATAACTTGCATCAGCAGCATGCTCTGTTCCATGCCCCATCAGGATCAGGGGCATCGACTGTACTTCATTTTTCACTGACTCCCAGAAAGCTTTCGCCACAGCACAATAATCTTTATCCTCTGTCAAAAGAGCTTTCGCGATCTTTAATACTTCAAAGTCTTTTTTGTATTTTCCGGCTTCTTCCGCTACACGATGATATTCGATTCCATCAATCATGTGCGTGGCAAAAACAACCGCATCTGTCACGCCCTGCTTCATTAACGCTTCCAATGCTTCTCCTGTATCAAGTGCATGGATTTCTTCGCGTTCTTTCATAATTCTTCGTACTGTCCTGCTGGAAACCGCCTCCTCTATGACAACATCCGGGTAAATACTTCGTACCTGTTCTGTGATCCGTTCAATATTTTTATGTCTTGTCCCCGGATAAGTTGTTCCAAAGCTTACTATTACAATTCCTTTTTTCATGTTCCTTTTGTACTCCATTATTTCAATACATATTCTTTCAGTCTTCTTAATGCTTCCTCCACTCTGCTTTTTGGAAGTGCAAGATTCATGCGGATTGAGTATTTGCCATGGAATGGTCTGCCATCCTGCCAGTATACTCCTATCTCCTGTCCTCCTGCCAGCAGTTCGTCCATTGTCTTATGGTTCTTGTTACACCATTCTCATATCCGATATGCTCTTTTTCCAGTTCCATCACATTGTTTCTGACCTTCTGCCAGTGAATGATCCCCTCATAATATTCTTCCCGCGGTTCAAAATATCCATATGCAGGGTGTTTTACTCTCTCTGTAATTGTTTCCGGGATTGTAGGAACTGTTGGAAAATTCATATCTGCAACCCACATAGGGATCAGGTCGAAGCCTCCCTTCACTGGTGCAAAATTTACCCAGCCTGCTTCCATGGGAGGGTTGACCGCAATAGAATCTTTTCCGTTTCTGTCTAATATACTTGTAAAATCATATTTCATATTCTGTTTTCTCCTTCCACAAACACTCCAGTATCTTTATTTTATATCATTTCACACCATAATTTTCATCTTTTTTTTATTTAGGTTGCCATTTACAGTTGCTATCGGTTAGAATAAATGTTCAGGCATCTTCTTTCATCCTAAAAGAATGCCTGCAGTTTAGTTCCAAATAGAAACAATGAAAATATTTAAAAGAGGTTTTAGTGTGAAAGAAAGTAAATCAAGCAAAAAACGTGGATTAGACACAAAAAGAAGGCTCACATAGTGAACCTATTTAATGGTATTCCCACCTAAGAAAAGAGGCGCACCTGCACATCAACAGTAAACGGGTGGGTGCATCTGATATTAATGCCGGGATGCCTTAATAATTGAGTTAATTGTAACACGAAAACTTGAAGGCGTAAAACACTTTCGTTACTATTTGTGCCGCCGCTTGGCGGTGGAATGGAGATTATCATATAATTCTTCCGGTGTTCTCGCATAAAGGGCCACCAGTTTTCCATCTGCGTTCTGAACCCGCGTTCTATAATAATCTATGCCGTTAAGCGTAACTGTACCGTATTGTGGAATTGCTCTTTTTCTTTTTCCCAATTCCGCCACCTCCTAAGAATATACTCCAGCGCTGTATCTATGTTTTATCAGACCATTCCGTTTCAAGCAAGGATACGGATCGACTCACACTCCAGCTCTGCGAGGTCTACGATAAGTTGCGTTCTTTTCTGCTGGCTTTGCTCTGTGGGTGCATTTTGCGATATACTCCTGAAGACCCGCTGAAGTAAAGTACACACAGCCATTCTGCACATATTGCACATAAGAAATAAGACCATTGTTACGGGCCGCGTCCAGCGTTGCAATGCTGATACCTAAAATTTCTGCTGCTTCTTTTCGTGTAATAAGTTTTTCCATAAAGCATATTTCCTCCAATCTGTCAAGTTTGTCATCGTGTTTGTTCAAAGCCACATGAATACGCTGGCAGCCGAAACTGCCAGCGCATGGTATCTGATTTTGAACAGGAAGCTGCAAACGCTTCCTATTTATAAAACTCAGCTTTCATCACATTTGCCACGCCCCCTGACGATGGGAACACAACAGGTCTCCGCTGGCGCGGCTGTCATAACTCCGCAGCACCGTTCGTATCGTGTTCCGCAGGGTTCCCTCCAAGTCTTTGGCGGGCCGTGAGGAAGTATCTTTAAGCCCCCATGCAGTCATCGCGCCGAATCTGCCACAATCCGTTTTATGAAATCGTAGATCGCTCCGAAGAAGTCTTTTCATCACCTCCCTGACTGCTCCATCTTCGCGGCGTTTCATACTCGCTCGTACATGGGTTATGTACCTGTTGTGCTGTCTATTCGATTGTCAATGTACTGATGAAGGAGGAAAACTTGTCCTTCTTATTAACACTGACAAAAAAGGCAAAAAACAGGCGCATCAAATGAAATTTTATCAAAAACATTTTACAAGTTGCTTTAATCCACGGCGGATACTGTCTCGGACACGGCTTGGGTCTACCCCTTCTACTTCGGCAATTTCATTTACCCTCATTCCCAGATAGTATCGGGCATAAATTCGCTTTGCCTGTTTCTCCGGCAGCTTCATCACAGCGGCATAGACCTGCTCCTGAAACTGTTTTTCCTCCAGAACCATCTCCGAAAAAATGGCAACAAAAAACGCCAGATTTCCGTGAGGGAAAACTGGCGCGCCAAGAACAGCCATTATTATACTGAATTACATGGAACGATAATGCCGATGCAATGTTATACTTGCCCGGAGGAGGAGCAATGCTTTTTTTAACTGATGTAGATCATGTGAGCTTTGAAAAAGCAAACGAGACACGGCAAAATAACCTCCAATCAGCTACCGTGTCCCTGCAAGTCGTCATAGGTTTGTGTAAACGCAAAGAAACGGCGGCTCTGAAAATCAAAGCCGCCGTTTCAAATGGGCGTGTCAAATTGTCTGCTCTACGACGGCTTTTTTCTTTTGCCGTCGTCCTGCAGAATGTTATTCAATATTTAATTCAATGCTTCCTGTGAAACTCTCGCATTCAATTCCGATATAATTTCCACCATCAGGAAGTGTAATTGTGTCGCTATAAGTTCCGGTTGCTTCAATCAAAGTGACTGCTTCATCAGATCCAGAAATCCAAAATACTTTTGCAGTACCTTCCGTAATCTCCAAGGTGCAATCAATGGACAGCTCCTTACCGGCTTCTCTCTTTATGGAAGTTCCTCCGAACAAATACTCTGTACCTGAAAAGTTCGCATAATCAGCCGTATAAGTCCCTGTATAATCATCAATTCCTTTTTCTTTTTCCCCTTGCAGTGACGATTTCCCTGTCAGTTCTATGGAGCCCGCAGACTGAACAATGTTATTGTAATGATTGAGAATTTCATCTTTTGAACAGCCAGCAAGCATAAAACTTCCCACAAGGCCGAATGTTAATGCTAAAACTATTTTCTTCATAAAATCATCACCAGCCTTTCTTTGGAGCTACCTGTTTGGCCTTTTTCTTCGTTTGGGTTGCTTCTCGTTCTTTCATGCACAAAATCAAGATGGCAGAAATAACGACAGCAAGCACAAGACTGCAAGAACAGGTTCCGATATTCCAGTTGACTGCGGTATCATAGCTACGGTAGCCTACCATTCCGAGACTTGCGGTAATCGGATAAAGGTTTGCCAATGTCATATTTCCTGCGGCAAACATCCCTCCATATCCATAGACAAAAGCAATGATTACACCGACTAAAAAGCTGCCTGCCCTCCGACAAGTAAGAGCGATAATCGGCAGAACCGCAAGATATAAAAAGAAATTAACCGCAGTAATCTGCAAGGCTGCTTTTAGAGCTAAGGAAATCTCAAAGCCGGGAAATCTCACAATCATTTCTGCTATGATTGTAAACAGACTGCATATCAACCCGAAAATAATAGACAATACGCCGCACACAATCAATTTTCCGGTCAGCAGTTTCTTAAAAGAGATCGGCACAGTCAGAATATTTTTCAATGTATCATCCGTCTGCTCGCGAGAAATCATATATCCAGCAATTAGGCTGATACACATCGGAAAAATCATGGACATATTGTTTTTGATGACCTGTTCTGTAAGATAGGCAAAATCCCAAACGGAACCATCATTCGCCATAGAGGTAAACAAGGTCAGCAGGACGGATAGGAGCATGAGTGCAACGCCCGCCCAAAGGATATGATACCTTTTCAATTTATAAAATTCTGTTTTTACAATGCGAACCATGTTTATTCCCCCCTCTTCTTATATAATCTGTCAATCAGTAAGAACGAAACCAATGCCATGATCCCAAGAATGAATACAACTTGAAATGTTGAGGGAATTAGCCCTGTCATTTGCTCCAAGTCCATTTTTATTCCATGAGCCGCCATATCTCCTGCACTCCAAAATGTAGTCAGTGGCGTGGGCAGAAGCCATAACATGGTTTTAGGCAGCGTGTCAAACAATGCCGTAGCACTCATGTTCAGAACGCTGTAAAAGACGCACAGCAAAATGGAAAAAACATAGGTCTTACTGAAAAAGACAACAAGAACAATCAACGGGAGTGTTCCTGCCGTAATGAAAATTCCTGTTTCAACCGCTAAAAACAATTTATAGCCTATTCCATAAACTTCTAATGTTCCAAATCCGCAAAGAATTGTTGCAATGGTAGAAGCCACACAAAAAACAATTCCAAAAAGAAAGAGGACAATAATCTTTGCAAGCACCATTTGCGTGCTGGTTACGGGAATTGTACGCAGATTTTTGAATGTATCGTTGTCGCGTTCCATAAAGAACAGGATAGCGGCAATCACTCCAATAATGCAGGGCAGTAAAAACTGGATACCATATCCCAACACCATGTTAAATAGTCCGTCAAAAGCATCTGCCCGATCTGTATATCGCTCCATCATAGAGGGCGTTGTCATCAGATAAGTCAGCGGGATTGGAAACAGGAAAGCAGCCAGAATAATAAGCGGAATAAATTTTTTCCGTTTCAATTTCAAAAATTCGCATTTGATTAGTTTAAGCAATTCCTTCTCCCCCTGTCACACGCTTGAAGTAATCTTCAAGACTTTCTTCACAAGTATGCGCCTCCGATACCTCCAATCCATTTTCTACAAAGGCAGTTACAATTTTCCCCACAGGCAAATCAAGGTTGTGCAGGCGCAGATTATGGTCGTCCTGTATGGAAAAATGGTTTTCA
>ERZ791785.454-NODE-454-length-35935-cov-15.994788_pt1 | contig 35935 bp, 29 predicted proteins | sample MGYA00509947_ERZ791785 | MGnify/ENA primary metagenome ERZ791785 (study PRJEB30046, sample SAMN00791982) | human gut metagenome | study: EMG produced TPA metagenomics assembly of the A metagenome-wide association study of gut microbiota in type 2... | reverse complement strand
AGACTTTTTCTTAAAAGTCAAGGCCGCGTTCCACGGACTTCCGAGATGAACCAAGTTTTTTCAGCTTTTTCACCCCCATTGAAACGGCGCTCAAAGTACAATCACACGGCTTGAATATCCCGTTCCTGCCCCGCCACCCGTACACGCGTCAACGCCTCCTATGGAACACTCCCTTCCCCTCATTTCAACACTCGTCATCGCCTTCAGTCTGGCGCTCGTCTTCGGCTTTCTGGCCGAGCGCCTCTTCAAGGCACCTCCGCTCGTCGGCTACCTTCTGGCAGGCATTGCTGCGGGCAAGTACACGCCGGGCGTCTTCGCCGACGCGGCCCTTGCCCAGCAGCTCTCCGAAATCGGCGTCATGCTGCTGATGTTCGGCGTCGGCCTCCACTTCTCCGTTCGAGACCTGATGAACGTCAAGGGCATCGCCGTGCCCGGGGCCGTGCTGCAGATGTTCATCGCCACCCTGCTCGGCGGCCTCGTCGCGCACTTCATCTGGGACTGGCACTGGGGGGATGCACTCGTGCTCGGCATGTGCCTCTCGTGTGCATCGACGGTCGTGCTTCTCAAGGCGCTTGAAGTGAGAGGAATCCTGCAGAGCATGGACGGCCAGATCGCCGTCGGCTGGCTCGTCGTCGAGGACGTCGCCACCGTGCTTATCCTCGTGCTTCTGCCGCCGCTCGCCGGCCTTCTCGGCTCCGACGCCGCGCCAGGCATTACGGGTAAGGACATTGCGATCCAGATCGCCATCACGATCGGCAACGTCATCGCCTTCATCGCCGTGATGATGCTCGTCGGCCGCCGCGTCCTCCCGTGGATCATGGCTCAGGTTGCCCGCACGGGCTCCCGCGAGCTCTTCACGCTCTTCGTGCTTGCCGCAGCCGTTGGCATCGCCTACGGCGCCTCCGCCATCTTCAACGTGAGCTTCGCCCTCGGCGCCTTCTTCGCAGGCATGGTGATGCGCGAGTCGAAATTCGCCCACAGGGCGGCCACCGAATCGCTCCCGCTCCAGGACGCCTTCTCCGTGCTCTTCTTCGTCGGCGTGGGCATGCTCTTTGACTGGCACATCATCATCGAGGCCCCGCTCTCCGTCCTCACCGTGCTGCTCATCATCATGCTCGGCAAGGGACTCGCCGCCTTCGGCCTCGTCTACGTGCTGCGCTACCCGCTGCACACGGCCATCACGGTCGCCGCCTCACTCGCACAGATCGGCGAATTTTCGTTCATTCTCGTCGGTCAGGCCAAGGGCCTCGGCCTGGCGACCGACTACACGGTCAATCTGATCGTGGGCGCCGCCATTCTGTCGATCGCACTCAACCCCGTCGTCTTCAGCTTCATCCCCGCCATCGGCAGAGAGCTGACCTCCCGTTGGGCCTGGGCGCGCGCCGCCGCGCTGCGTGAAGCACCCTTCGAACGCGTCTCCAACGAAACGCCCGCCGAAAAGCTTCACAACCAGATCGTCATCACGGGCAAAAGCCGCCTGTTGCCGCCGCTCGCCACCGAGCTTCACAAGGCAGGCGCGGCCGTCGTCGCCATCGTTCAGGATCATGACCTCGCCACCGAACTCGACAAGCTCGACGTCACGGTCATCGTCGGCAACCCCGCCGATCCGCAGGCCATGGTCGCTGCGCATCTCAAGAACGCCGGCATGCTGATGATCCTCGACAACTCGACCACTTCGCTGCGCATCGCCGAAGCCGCCCGAGCTGTCAAGGGTGACACGCCCATCACGATCGTGGCTCCCGATCCCGGCATCTGGACCGACGTGCCCGGCATCGACGGCGTTCGCTTCGTGAGCAGCTATGAAAGCGCCGCCGAAAAGATCTCCGTCGACGTGAACACCGCCTTCGCCGAAAACGCTCCCATCGGCACCATCATCAACACGAAGCTCGCCGAGGCGACGGCCCGTGAGGAGGAACGAACCGAGAACACCGAAGACAAGGACAGGGATGAAACCGCCGCTCCCGAACAGGCTTCCGTCTCCGTACCTCAGTCCGAGACTACAGGCGTTACGCCCGCAGCACCCTCCGATGCCTCCATTGAGCTTCAAGCCTCTTCCGCTCCCTCCGCCGAAGCAGTCGAATCCGTTTCCCTCTCCGAAGGATCGGGAGCCGAAACCGCCGTGCCGACGGAAGAGAAGGCAGCAGGCGAAACGAAGGATCGTCCCGGCATCTTCAGCTTCCTGCGTCGCAAGCAATGACTGATTGCTCCCTGTCGCTTCCGCTAAAATGAACGGGCGCGGCCTTCACCATCCGTGAAGGCCGCGCCTTTTCTTATGGAGATTCTCATGACGACACTGCGAAGCGTCACGCTGGCCGTAACGGGCGGGATTGCCGCCTACAAGTGCTGCGAACTCGTGCGCGGTCTGAAAAAGGCCGGCATCGACGTACACGTCGCCATGACAGAGCATGCCGCCGCCTTCGTCGGCCCCATCACTTTCGAGGCGCTGACGGGCCATCCCGTCGCCCTCACGGAATGGGCGCCGGGTCCTCAGGGCTCCATGCCGCACATCGAGCTCAACCGCTCGAACGACCTCCTCATCGTGATGCCCGCTACGGCGAACATCATCGCCAAGGCCGCTCACGGCATCGCAGATGACCTCGTCTCCACCATGATCGCCGCCAGACGCCAGCCCGTCCTGTTCGTGCCCGCCATGAACCGCTTCATGTGGGAGAATCCCGCGAATCTGCGCAACGTCGAGCAGCTCCGAAGGGACGGCGCCCTGTTTGCGGGCCCCGCCTGCGGCTTTCAGGCCTGCGGCGACGTCGGTGCAGGACGCATGGTTGAGCCTTCGGAAGTCCTTGACCTGCTCCCCGGACTGCTTGCACCCAAAAGCCTCAGCGGAAGACGCGTCGTCATCACGGCGGGGCCCACCTTCGAGCCCATCGACGACGTTCGGGGCATCACCAACAAAAGTTCCGGACTTCAGGGATACGAAATCGCCCGCGCCTCCCGTGATGCGGGCGCCGACGTGACGCTTGTCTCGGGTCCCGTTCACCTTCCGACGCCCTTCGGCGTCAAGCGTGTTGACGTCACGACGGCCGCGGAAATGCTCGCCTCCGTCGAAGAAGCCCTCAAGGCAAACGGCGCGGACGTCTTCATCGGCGTCGCCGCCGTGGCCGACTGGCGCATCGCCACCGCCGTCAGCGGAAAAATGAAGAAAACGGACGGCCGCCCCCCTGAGCTTCGCTTTGAAGAAAACCCCGACATTCTCAGAACTGTCGGGACGCGCAGCGACGTAAAGCTCAAGGTCGGCTTTGCTGCCGAGGCTGAAAACCTCGAGGCCTATGCCAGAGGCAAGTGCATCTCAAAACACGCGGACCTGATCGTGGGCAACCTTGCACGCACAGCCATCGGAAGCCCCGACAACTGCGTGCTCCTTGTAACGCCAGAGAGCGCCGAAGCCTTCGGGCCTGCCTCCAAGCGGGAGGTTGCACTGAAAATCGTCAGCCGCATCGCCTCCATGCTCAATTCTCAAACCTCACTCATTCAGAACCATGCAGATTGACGTCAAAATCCTCGACGAACGCATGCGCGAACGCATGCCCGCCTACGCCACGCCCGGCAGCGCAGGCCTCGACCTCCGTGCCCTTCTTGACGAGCCTCTCGTCATCAATCCCGGTGAAACCGTGCTGGTGCGCACAGGCCTCGCCATCCACATCGGAGATCCCGGCTATGCCGCCCTGATCCTCCCACGCTCGGGGCTCGGTCACAAAAAAGGCATCGTGCTCGGCAATCTCGTTGGTCTCATCGACAGCGACTATCAGGGCGAGCTGATGATCTCGACCTGGAACCGCGGTCAGGCACCCTTCACGCTCGAACCCTTCGAACGCCTCGCTCAGCTCATGATCGTGCCCGTCATGCAGGCGGACTTCCGCGTGGTCGATGAGTTCGACGAAAGCGAACGCGGCGAAGGCGGCTTCGGATCCACGGGCAGGGGCTGACCTCTCTCCAAATGAAACAGGCTTCCACACGGAAGCCTGTTTCATTTCAGTGATCTCAAACAAACGTCAGTCGCGCTCGTTCCAGTCCTGTTCGTCGTCCTCATCCTCATCGTCGCCGAAAAGGATGTCGTCGAGCGCCTGATGATCCTCAAGCGAAAGACCGCTCCTCTGGTCCCGCCCGAGAGAGTTGCTCGCGTCCACGACGAAGACAGGGCGGCGTTCGGACGAGAACATCACTTCAACGCGGACGCCTGCAGCATCCTCATACCCCGGGATGTCGTTGGCAAGCCTCCCATCGCCCGTCAGGCGGTCGGCGGCAGGACTCTGGAAAGCCTCGAGATATGCGTCGTGCAGAGAACGGTCGACCTCAATCCAGCAACCCCATGTGAAGCTCGCATCGTCTTCGTAGGCGAGGGGAACCTCAACCACGCCGAAAAGATAGGTGCGGCCGTCCATTCTGGCAAAGTCATCGGTATGGACGGCGCCGCGGCGGTAGCGCTCGAGCGAATCCAGCATCCAGATCTCGTCCGGAAGCTTCATCTGAATGTCGCGGCAGAGCTCGTTGATTTCAGTCATCAGGCTTCTCCTTCAGGACCGTCCTCCGACAAACGGGACGGCTTCTGGTCATTGTAGTCGGCGGCAGGGATTTCAAACACCACTTCCTCACCGCCCGCATCGGTTCGGATGTCGAAGACGACCTTTCCACCACCCGCCAGGCGGCCGAACAGCAGCTCTTCGGCCAGCGGACGGCGGACCTTGTCGGCAATCAGGCGGCGCATCGGACGCGCCCCCATGTGCGGGTCGTAACCGTTTCTGGCCAGCCAGGCGCGGAAGTCCGCCGAATAGACGGGCTCGACACCTCTGGCTCTGAGCTGATCGGAAAGCTCGGCAAGGAATTTGTCCACGACGGACGCAATGGAATCCACCGAAAGCGGCGCGAAGCGCACCACGGCGTCGAGTCGATTGCGGAACTCGGGCGTGAAGGCCATCCTGATGGCCGCGCCGTCATCTCCCGTCCTGCTTCCGCCGAACCCGATGGTGTTGCGCTCCATCTCTCGGGCGCCCACATTGCTGGTCATGATGAGCACCACGTTTCGGAAATCCGCCTCGCGGCCGGAGGCGTCGGTGAGCTTGCCGTGGTCCATGACCTGCAGCATCAGGTTGAAGAGCGACGGGTGCGCCTTTTCCATTTCATCGAGCAGCACGACGCTGTAGGGATGCTTCGTCACCTGCTCGGTGAGAAGCCCGCCCTCGCCGTGTCCGACATAGCCTGGAGGCGAGCCGATGAGACGGCTGATCGTATGCGATTCCGCGTACTCGGACATGTCGAAACGAAGAAGCTGTACGCCGAGCGCTCCCGCAAGCCTGCGGGCCACCTCGGTCTTGCCGACGCCCGTCGGCCCCGTGAAGAGGAAGGAGCCCACGGGACGCTCGGGATTGCCGAGCCCCGAACGGGAGACGCGGATCGCCGAAACGATTCTGTCGATCGCCTCGTCCTGACCGAACACAGCACTTCGAATGACCTTGTCGAGCGCGGCGAGCTCACCGTGCTCGCTCTCGGAAATCTGCTCGGCCGGAATGCGGGCCATGCGCGCGACGAGCTCGGGGAGCTTCTGCACGCCGACCTCGATGGGCGTCTCATTCCCCGCCTCCCTGTTCATGCGGGCTGCGCCGCCAAGCTCATCCACCAGATCGAGCGCCTTGTCGGGGAAGGGCCTGTCCGTAATCCAGCGATCGGCCAGCGCCACGGCCCTTTCTGCAACCTCGGGCGCGTAATGCACGCCGTGGTACTGCTCGAACTTCGGAAGCACGCCCGTCACGATGCGCAGAGCCTCATCTCTGGAGACAGGCGCGAGCTCCACCGTCTGCAGACGACGCGTGAGCAGATCGTCCTTGCTGAAGGTCTGGCGCCAGGCGCGGAAAGTGGACGTCGTGATGAGGCGCAGTGAATCGTCGCCCGCCAGATGACCGAGCGCGTTGTACTCCTCCTGTGAGTTGCCGTCGGTGCCGTTGATCAGCATGTGCAGGTTGTCGATGAAGAGCACGGCTCCCGGCACCTTCTTGATGACGGAGACGATTTCCGAAAGCTTTTCGGCGAATGCGCCCTTGTAGCGGCTCGACATGGAGGAGGCGTTGAGCGCAAAGATGCGGAGCCCCCTGAGCGCCGCAGGCACGCGGCCCTCATGGATGCGAAGCGCAAGCCCTTCGACCAACGCCGTCTTGCCCGCGCCCGTCTCACCGAGGATCAGCGGCTTGTTCTTGCGCCTGCAACAGAGGATTTCGCAGATGCGCAGCACCTCGGCGTCGCGTCCGATGAGAGGATCAAGCTCCCCTCCTGCCGCTGCCGCGCTCAAATCGCGCGTGCACCCCTGCAGGTACTTTTCCTCTCGGCTCAGGCCCTTCGCCCGGGGCTTGTCCGTCTCCACCGCCTCAGCCTGATTCTCAGGCTCGTCTCCAGAATCGCTCCCGGCAACCCGGTCGGCTAGACGGAGGAGCATCTTCTTAAGAGCCTCCGGAACCTCGTCACCATCATTGAGATTGATGCGCACGACCTTCCCGCCGCGTCCGTCGGCAACGACCTCGCCCCAAGACTCCGTTCCGGCCGTCGCTGCGCCCTCTCCTTCTTCACCCTCTTCCACCTCTTCATTCCTGGCCTCCTCGTCGGGACCTCCAAACAAGAAGTCATCGAGAAAATCCGCCATGAAGCCTGTGGTCGCAGGCGGCGTCAGCGTATAGAAGCCCTGAGGACCGTGAAGCACGGCATCACGCCTGCGAAGCTCGGCAAGCGTAACCCCCGCCTGATCCCAAGCCTGGGAAATGACGGACCCTGCCGACATCACCGTCTTGATGGCGATGAGAATGTCATAGACGTCGACGACGCGATCGCGGCGCCCCGCGCTCATCACGTGGATGCCTGCATTGGCAAGCCACGAAACGACGCCGGCATCCTCGATTGCATCGAATTCCGGCAGGTCCGCAAGCGTCATGGCCTCGCACGACTCCACCTTGCGACAGACGTCTTCAGCCTTGGAGAGCCACGCCTGATTGGCCTGCTCAAAGCGCTCGACATCAAACCCGGCCTGCGAGAGCGCGTCCAGCGTCGCCTGATGCCTGCACAGGAAGGCAAGGAAAAGAAGCGGAACCCAGTCATCGCTGGCTTCCTGCGCGCAGAAGAGCGTGGATCTGACGATCTCCTCCACGGCGTCCTGAAAACGATATTCCGTCATAAGCAGCTCCGGACAGTCAGAGGGAAAGGCCGCCGCCCTCGGCGGGCACGGCAATGCAGGTGAAGGGATAGCCGTCTCTGCGGGCCTCGCTCATGCATTTGGCGACAAGGCGAAGGGCCTTGACGCGCGGATAGACGCCTGCGATGCCCCTGCCCTGCTGATGCACGCTCCGCGTGACCGCCATGGCGTCGCCCGGCGTGCGCTCGAAAATGCGGATGAGTACGTCGATCACCCAGTCAAAGGGCGTGTAGTCGTCGTTCAGAAGAACCACCATCCAGCGATCGGGCGACCTTTCCTCGCCCCTTTCCTTTTCCGCGGCCGTGCCGCAGGAAGAATCCACAGTCATAGCTGCCTTCCCAGTGTCGTGTGATCCGTTGAAGCTCCCCTGCCTGAAGACAGAGTATTCACTTTGACCGTCAGACAGCTCTTTCAGAGGGCAAAGCCGCCTGAACGTCACCGTCCGTACAAAGTGTGCGCGGCAGACCTCTTTCCCGTTCCGCCTTGCTCCCGCAATTCGGCTTCGTGAGCCCCGAAGCGTCTTTCGATACTTCAGGGTCGCTACAAGGTTCATGACGACACAGACCGCTGCCGCTCAACAGTGCTTCCGCAGTCGTCCACTTCTCCAGGAGAAGGGCTCGGTCGTGTCCTTTTTCAGTTGCATGGCACGCCAGAAACGCACTCATGGCGTCTCGCTGCACGAGCGTGCCGGTGTTTCCCCAGCGGTGCCACCTTTCCTTCAACGGCTTCTTGCGGTACGCATCCGTTTGCGGATCGTACTGCGACATCTTCAGCTTATAGGCATTGAGTTCGATCACCTCGCAGCCGGCGCTTTCAGCCTTGCGTTTGAGATGCTCCACAAACTTACCCATTCCCCTCCGGTTTGTCGACAGTCCGAAGCAGCGTTGAAAGCTTGTACATGATTTCCTGATTGTTCGTGCCTTCGATGGAATTGAGTCCACGCCAGAAGGTTTTGAAGCGAGGTCTGCCGGCTTTCCGGAACATGTGACGCTGGAGAGCCCTCCAGACCGCTTTACCAATGCTTTGCGCTTCATGAGCCCCAATGTCTTTTCGACCGCTCGCCTTGCGATGATTATTCGCAATGATCGTAAGGCCGAACTCGGTTAGTCCAAAGGCTTTATGAACAGCACTGAACGCTTTCGTGCGTGCTTTCCCCTTGGGCATGTCCCGTGCCACCCGCCACTCCTGCGTTTCACGCATGCGCTGCAGACGTCCGAGAGCTGTCCCGAGCGTCGCATTGTAGAGCGTGCGTCCGAACTCAAACGCCTTTTCGAGAAAACGATTCTGCTGATCGTTCACACGAAGCGGAAGTTCGACAATGTAGGAAGGGGTGGTGGTATGCATAAGGCAATGTTACTTCACGTTCGAAAACTTTGTGCGCCTTACCTCCCATTGAAATGAGAGGATTGCGGCGCACGGGTTCTGTCATGCAAAAGGAGACCGACTATGTACGAGACATTAGCACACCTCGCCCAAAGTCCCGTCCCCTGAAGCGCAGGAAGGGCGCCTTCCTGAGAAGGCGCCCTTCCGAGCATCATGAATCGAACGTCCTTATGCGGCGAAGTTCTGCTGAGCGAACTCCCAGTTCACGAGGCTGTCAAAGAACGCATCGATGAACTTCGGACGGGCGTTGCGGTAGTCGACGTAGTAGGCGTGCTCCCAGACGTCCAGCGCGAGAAGCGGCTTCTGATCGCCCGTGAGCGGCGTGCCGGCGTTGCTCGTGTTGACGATGGCCAGCGTGCCGTCGGCATTCTTCACGAGCCACGTCCAGCCGGAACCGAAGTTGCCCGCAGCGGAGGCCGTAAAGGCCTTGCGGAAGGCGTCATAGGAACCCCAGATTGCATTGATCGCCTCAAGAAGGGCGCCTTCGGGCATGCCGCCGCCCTGCGGCTTGAGGCCCTGCCAGAAGAACGTGTGGTTGAAGACCTGGGCCGCATTGTTGAACACGCCGCCCGTGGAGGTGCGGATGATTTCCTCAAGGGACTTGCCTTCGAAGTCCGTGCCGGCGATCAGGCCGTTCAGATTGTTGACGTAGGTCTGATGATGCTTGCCCCAGTGGAATTCCAGGGTTTCACGGCTCATGGCGGGCTCGAGGGCGTCGAGCGCATAAGGAAGAGCAGGCAGAGTAAACATGTTGGTATCTCCCCCGAACCTGTCGGGATCTGAGTTTCGATAAATGAAGTTTATCATAAAAGATCTGCCAATATAGACTCCTAATATTTGGATACAACCTTCACACGAACAGGCTCCCTTTTGTCTGCAGGATCATTTCGCCACGGCCTTCCTGCTGCCATCAGCGAAGCAGAGCGTGAGTTCGTCCCCCGTCGCGATTTCGGCGGCTGCAGTAACCGTTCCGTCCGCAAGTTCGACTCTTGCGTAGCCGAGCTTGAGCGGCTTGTCGGGATCAAGTCCTGCGAGTGCATGTCCGAGCGCCCGCAGGTGCAGCGCAGCCTCGTCGAGGCGCCTCTCCATGTCGGGAAGTCTCCTCTCGAGGAGCCTGAGCTCCATGTCCTTCCTGTATGCCGACTGCTCGAAGGCAGCCGCCAGACCTGTCCGGGTCTGGTCCAGGCGCCGGCTTTGTGCGTTGCACGCGCGTTCCGCCGCAAGTTCAAGGGTCTTGTCCAGAGACGTCAGCCTGACGCTTCTGGCCCGCAGCACGGCGTCCGGCGACTGCAGGCACAGAGCGAAGTGATCGAGCCTGCGCGCCCGTGTGCCGAGCACTCCCTCCGATGCATCCTCCAGACGCTGCGCCAGCGCTTCGAGCTGTACGCTGCGCCTCCGGGGCAGGGCGCCGATGCCTGCGAGCCCCGAACCTGCGGTCTCGAGGCGCGCTTCGCGCCCCTGCAGGCTGCCTGCGGCAAGACGTTCGAGCAACATCCCGTTGCGCACAAGATCCCCCTCCTGCCTTGAGAGGAAGCCGTCCTGCCTGCTCATCCTTGCCTCGAGCCGGTCGAGCGTCTGTCCTGCGTCATCCGTCTTTCTGTCCACGGCCAGCGTCATGCGCTCTTCGAAGTCATCAAGAAGCGAGCGCCAGTAGTGAATGTCCGGACCGATGTGCTCCGCAGCGGCGGTGGGCGTGGAGGCGCAGACGTCGGCTGCAAGCGCCGCGAGCGTTTCGTCGGACTCATGACCGACCCCCGCGATGACGGGCGTCTTCAGGCTTCTCAACTTCCTCACCAGACGCTCGTCATTGAAAGCGGACAGGTCCTCGAAGGAGCCGCCGCCGCGAACGAGCAGGATGACGTCGGCCCCGGCCGCATCCGCACGATCGAGTGCAGCCATAAGCGACAGAGGAGCCGACTCCCCCTGCACATAGGCGGGCGAAAGCATGAGCCTCACCCACGGCGTCCGCCTGTCGATCGTCCTTCGGACGTCCTGTAGCGCCGCCGCCTGAGCGCTCGTCACCACGACGACCCGCCTCACGAAAAAGGGAAGCGGCTTCTTTAGGCCTTCGAAAAAGAGTCCCTCCGCGGAAAGCCGGGCCTTCAGCCTCAGATAGGCTTCATAAAGCGCCCCCGCACCAGCATGGCGCCAGTCCGTCACCTTGATCTGCAGATCACCGCTTTTGGCATAGACGTCCACAGCCCCGGTCACCTCGATCCTGTCGCCCGTTCTAAACGTTGCGGGATGACGTCTGGCGTTGCCGGCAAAATACGCGCATCTGATGGAGGCGTCCCTGTCCTTGAGCGTCAGATATACGTGCCCCGACGCAGGCATCGAAAGGTTGCTCACCTCCCCCGACACCCAGACACCGCCCAGCATGCCGCCGAGCGCACTGCGGATTCGAGCCACCGCAGCCCCGACCCCCAGAACGTTTTCAGATCGGGCCGGCTCCCTGCGAAGCGGTACGGACGGACGAGCGGAGGCGGGACGACTAAAGCATTCGTCATCAAAAAGAAAGGGATAATCGGGCATAAGGTCCCTGTGTACAAGCCTGTGGATAATTGTCGGAGTCTGCGAACGTCCATTCTACCCTTTGCCCGTGCTCGTCAGGCGCTCCGGCGCATCCGCCCCGCAGGCCAATCCGAGTCCCAAAGCCTGAAATTTCCACACTTTGCACAAAAATTAGGCAGTTGGCACTTTTACCTTTTATTTCATGACGTTAACTGTCAAAAAACAGACTTATCCACAGAGCTACTCACAGCCTCTGGGGAAACACCATAATGCTCACGTCGACGGTACCGACGGACATGCAGATTTTCATAAAAAAGTCAATAGGGACAGAAAGAAAATCGGCAGGGTTGTCCACATCCCTGCAACAGTAGGCGAGTCACGAAGTCGCATCTGAGTAGGAAGGCCCCGAACACTGACAAAATACGCAATCGCTTGATTTTCAAATGTTTTTCAAACGAGGGGAGAAGTCTTCGCCCTCTTCGCCCGTCTTTTGCAAGCTCTGGTAGAGAGCGAGCGTGGAAAAGCCAGCGACTTGTCCACACAGTTATCCACAACATCGTGGATAACTTCCGATGCCGAAAGCCCCGTCCCTGTCGTCAAAAAGCGCCCTTGCGGCGCGCACCGGGGGGTGAAAACCGTTTATCATTACCGCTCCCGCGCAACTGCATGCGCTCTTCCATCAACGTCATGTCCGACAAGCCACCCCCTACACCCTTTTCCTCGACCATCCCGCCGGCATACGCCGCAGCGTCCGTTTGTTCGCACATCCATGCGGAGGTGCTCTCATGACATGGCGCGCCGGTCTTGAAGCCTGGGCTCACCGCCAGTGGGCCTCCCGCGGCCCCGTGGCCTGGCTTCTTTCTCCGCTCTCCCTCGTCTTCCTCGCCGTCAGTCGTTCGCGCCGCGAGCGTACCGTGCCCAACCGTCTGCCTGTCCCCGTCGTCGTGGTCGGCAACATTTATGTCGGCGGCACGGGCAAGACGCCCGTGACGATCGCCCTTGTCCGCGAGCTTCAGGCACGCGGTTGGCGCCCGGGCGTCATCTCCCGCGGCTTCGGACGCCGCGAAGACGGCATTCGACTGATCAACGAGGAGACTCCTGCCGCCGAAGCCGGCGACGAGCCTCTTCTCATTGCAAGGGAAACTGGAGTCCCCGTTGCCGTCGGTCGAGCCCGATTTGAAGCGGGCAGAGCGCTTCTCGAGGCGCATCCCGAAGTGGATCTGATTGTGAGCGACGACGGTCTGCAGCATGCGGCTCTCGCCCGCGACGTCGAAATCGCGGTCGTCGGCGCGCGCGGCCTCGGCAACGGCTGGGTGCTTCCCGCGGGCCCGTTGCGCGAGCCTCCCTCCCGTCTCGACACCGTGGACGCCATCGTTCTCAATACATCGAACGAAGCCGTCGTCGAAAGCAGGACGCCGCGCTTCGCCGCCTCGAGTTGCTTCGGCGCCTGCACGCAGCTTGCGACCGGCAGAACCGCCCTCATCGACGAGCTTGCCGACAGGATTCACGCCGAAAAACTCAAGCCGCTCTCCGCTGCCGGCATCGCCGCTCCGGGACGCTTCTTCGCGATGATCCGCGCCCATGACATTGAGGGAGCCGAGCTCGAGCTTGGCGACCATTTCGACTTCGCCGAGAATCCCTTTGCGAACCGCACCGAGGACATCATCTTCATCACGGGCAAGGACGCCGTCAAGTGCCGCCACGATCCGGCGCTCGCAGGCGACAAGCGCATCTGGGTCGTCGGTCTTGAAGTCAAGCTCGACTCCTACCTGATCGACCTGATCGACAAGCGCGCCCGCGACGCCGCAGGCAGGCACTGACCTCGCTTCAGCAAGCCATGAAAAGCGCCTCCCGCATCCCCTGATGCGGTTCGAGGCGTTTTTATTATGGTTTCCGCCCCACCACGAGCGGTAAAATGTTGGTTTTAATCCTTTCCGAAAGGGATACTGAGAACAATGTCCGCCAAACTCAACGACATGATCGTCTGTCCTGTCTGCAAGGGCAGGCTTCTGCAGGGCGACGGCGAGCGCCGCGAGCTCGTCTGCCCGCGCTGCCGCCTCGCCTTTGAAGTCCGCCACGACATTCCCGTGATGCTTCGCAACGCCGCCCGCAGCCTGAGCGACAACGAGGCGCGCCACTACTCCGAGCGCTCGGCCGCACTCGATCCCAAGTGAGGTTCTCATGTCCTTTACCGTGATCATTCCTGCGCGCCTCAAGTCCTCGCGCCTTCCCGACAAGCCGCTCGCCGACATCTGCGGCAGACCGATGATCGTCCGAGTCGCCGAGCGCGCCCTCTCCTGCGGCGCGGACAGGGTCGTCGTGGCGGTGGACGATGCGTCCGTCTACGAGGCCTGCGCAGCCGCAGGCCTTGACGTGATCATGACGGATCCCCATCACCCGACGGGCACCGACCGACTTGCCGAAGCCGTCGCCAAGATCGGCCTTGCCGATGACGAGATCGTCGTCAACCTTCAGGGTGATGAGCCTCTGATGCCGCTTAACGTCATCCGAGACGTGGCCGACCTGCTCGCCTCCAGGCCCGACTGCGCCATGGCGACTGCCGCACACACCATCCACGACGTCGAGAGCTTCTTCAATCCCAACGTCGTCAAGGTCGTGCTCGATGACCGCGGCACCGCCCTCACCTTCTCCCGCGCTCCGATTCCCTGGCCCAGAGACCACTTCCGAGAAACAAAGGAAAGTCTCCCCGAAGGCTTCGCGCCGCTTCACCATCTCGGTCTCTATGCCTACCGTGCAGGCTTCCTGCGCCGCTTTCCCACCCTGCCTCAGGCTCCTTTGGAAAAGCTCGAGAGTCTGGAGCAGCTTCGCGCCCTCTACTACGGCGAGCGCATTGCGGTCATGGTGCTTGACGCCGCCCTTCCTGCGGGCGTCGACACCCAGAAGGATCTTGACCGTGTGCGCGCGATCTTCGAAAAGAGCGCGCCCGTCTGATTCCCGTTGCGAATACGTGCACGGTCTTTGACTTCATGCGGATTCGGGATAAAATTTGCTTATTCTCCGCCGTTCCCCCGGACGGCAGGCCGCCGGAAGTCTCCGGCGTCGTTCATTACATAATCGAAGGAGCATTCCAATGCGTCTGATTCTGATTGGGCCTCCCGGTGCCGGCAAGGGCACGCAGGCCAAGTTCATCTGCGAAAAGTTCGGTATTCCCCAGATCTCCACGGGCGACATGCTTCGTGCCGCCGTCAAGGCGGGCACCCCGCTCGGTCTGGCTGCCAAGGCCGTGATGGACAAGGGTCAGCTTGTCTCCGACGACATCATCATCGGTCTCGTCAAGGACCGCCTCACGCAGCCCGACGCCGTGAACGGCGCCCTCTTCGACGGCTTCCCCCGTACGATTCCGCAGGCTGAAGCCCTTCAGGCCGCAGGCATCCCGATCGACTTCGTTCTCGAAATCCAGGTGCCTGACGCCGAAATCGTTGAACGCATGTCCGGTCGCCGCGTCGACCCCGTCTCCGGCCGCACGTACCACATCAAGTACAACCCGCCGAAGGTTGAAGGCAAGGACGACGTGACGGGTGATCCGCTCATCCAGCGTGACGACGACCGCGAGGAAGTCGTTCGCAAGCGTCTCGACGTCTACCACAGCCAGACGGAAGCCCTCGTCGGCTTCTACAGCGACCTCGCCAAGTCCGGTGACAAGACCGCTCCGCAGTACCGCGCCATCTCCGGTCTCGGTGCCATTGACGCCATCACGGCCCGCGTCTTCGAAGCGCTGAAGTAATTCCGCACCTTCGCCGACAACGCTCAAGCCCGAAGCACCCGCTTCGGGCTTTTCCTTTTTGGAGGGCCCCGCTCTTCATCCCCTCCCCGAAGGTATGATTGAGGCATTCCTCCAATGAAACCGTCCTCCGCCATGCCTGCCTATCAAGAAATCATCGATGCACTCCGCTCCGCCGTGAGCGACACGGGGCTCATAACCGATCCCGCCGACATCTCCGCCGCCGCTCTGGACGGCAGAGGACGCAGACAAGGCGAAGCGCTTGCCGTCGTGCGACCCGCCTCGACCGAAGAGGTTTCTCTCGTCATGAAGACTGCCGCCGCATACGGACTCTCCGTCATCCCGCAGGGCGGCAATACTAGCAATGTCGGAGGCGCCACGCCTGAACCCGGCGCCTCCGCAGAGACAGCGCGACGAACTCTCATCCTTCAGCTCGGCCACATGAAGCGCATCCTGAATGTCGACACCGTCAACAACACGATCACGCTTGAGGCCGGCGTCGTTCTGCAGGATGCACAGAAGGCCGCCTCGGATGCAGGGCGCCTTCTTCCCCTGTCGCTCGCCGCCGAAGGCTCATGCCAGACAGGAGGCGTCATCGCCGCCAATGCGGGCGGCGTGCACGTGTTGCGGTACGGCATGGCGCGGCGTCAGGTGCTCGGCCTCAAGGTCGTGCTCGCCTCAGGCGAAGTGCTCGACCTCATGAAGGGGCTTCGAAAGGACAATTCAGGCTACAGCCTGCGGGACGTCTTCATCGGATCCGAAGGCACGCTCGGCGTCATCACCGAAGCCGTCCTCGCGCTCGAGCCCATGCCCCGTTCCATCGTCTCGGCCTGGATCACGCCTCATCGCCTTGAAGACGTTGAAACGCTCTTTGAAACACTTGAGGCGGCCTTCGGCCCCGGTCTCACCGCTTTCGAACTCATCGGTCGCACGCCGCTCGAATCGCTCTCGTCCGTCACGGGCATGACGCCCCCCGTCTCTCTTTCCGACTGGCAGGTGCTTCTAGACGTCTCCGACTGGCGACGGGATTCCGACGAATCCTCAGAAGAACTCGAGGGCGTTCTGGCACCGCTTCTCGAGAACGGACTGATTCTCGACGGTGCCGTCAGCCGCAGCGAATCGGACCGCGAGGCCTTCTGGCGCTGCCGTGAGACCATTCCCTCCGCCGTCAAGCGTGAGGGCGGAAACGTCAAGCACGACATCAGCGTCCCGCGCTCAAGCCTCGTCCGCTTCATCAGGGAAACAAGCGCCGCCCTTGAGGAGACCTTCCCGGGCGTAAAGCCCTCCGTCTTCGGCCACTACGGCGACGGGAACCTGCACTTCAACGTCGGTCCCGCCGGCGTCGCCTTCCCGCATGAAGAAGCCGTTCACAGGCTCGTGCACGACCGAGTCCTTGCCGAAGGCGGCTCCATCGCCGCAGAGCACGGCGTCGGAAGTCTCAAGACGCAGGAGCTCAAGCGCACCAAGACACCGGAGGAGCTGGCCGCCATGCGTGCCCTGAAACTCGCCTTCGACCCCGACAACCGTCTCAATCCGGGCCGCATCGTCGAGATCTGAGGAGTGCGCCATGCCGATGCCGTCCGCTTACGAAACACGTTCCGAGGCCTTTTTCAGGCTCTATGAGGGTGAAACGCCCCAAGAGATTCAAACGCTCCTCACCCGATGGATACCCAAGGGAAGCCGCGTTCTAGAGCTCGCTTGCGGATCGAGCCGAGATGCCCGCTTCATGTCGGGCCTCGGCGCCATCGTCGAAGCCACGGACGGGAGCGGGCCGCTGCTGAAGCTCGCCGAGGCCAGAGCTCAGGCCCTCCTCGGCGCCGAGTCGCCCTCCTTCTCCCTGCTTTGCCTTCCTCCCGACAAGGGTTCCGAAGACGCACTATTCGCCCGTCTCCCCCGCTTTGACGCCGTCTACACCTGCGGAGTTCTTCAGCATCTGTCCGACCATGAACTCTATGAAGGCGCATGCTTCATGGAGCGTGCTGTCACGGACAAGGGCACGCTGATCGTCGTCGTGCCTCTTGACCACAAGGGGGATCCAGATCGCAAGACCTTCTTGCGCGATTCGCTCGACTATGCCACGCTCTTCGAGCGCATGGGCTTTCGGCTGGCCTCGCAGGAAATCCGGGACGGCGTCGGCTCTCCCGGTCACGAGTGCAGATGAGCGTCCTGCGTTTTTCTTCGCGACTCGCAAAGCGAGCTGAGCAACAGACGATTCAGGCACATTCTCGAAAAGGATGTCAAAACCTCGACCTACAAGCTCGCGCTCCTACGCGCACTCTGCGACATCAACCGCACCATGCCGCGCAGCGTCCGCTTCGACAATGGCAAAGCTCTGGTGCCGCTCTGCCTCATCGCCGAACGATGGATCAGGGACTACTGGCAGCTCGCCAGCGGCCCCCGCATGCCCAGACAGATCCATCAGAACAGAGAGCTCGGCTTCGGCACTGCGCTCGAACGGACCATGACAAAATGTCATAGCCAATACGGCGTCTTTGAATCCCTGATGCGAAACGAGGCACGTTCAAAGGATCAGACCTCACTGCTTCAACTGCTCTTCGACGATGTCGTCACGACCGCTCTCAAGGGGCCCATCCATTACATTCAGGATGACGGCAGGAACCCCGTTTTCACCTACGTCGCCACGCACGCCGGTCGCAGGCCTCCTTTTACAGGACGCGGATCAATCATCGAACGCTACGGTCTCCTCGCCTTTCCCGCCGAACTCTGGCTCGAACTCAACCGCATCGCCCCCTGGCTCGAGGACAGCTTGATTCTCGAGTGGGCCAGACTCTCCGCACGCTTTGAATCCCTGTGCAGCGCTGAGCACGCCCTTACGCAGGCCGACATCATCGTGCGCCTTCTGCCGCCGGAGTCCGCCCGCGACACGGACTTTGCCGCAAGCGCCTACAAGGCTGCAATCAGCCGAGGCTCCCTTCGGAGCATCTGGAGCGGAACGCCGCTCAAGGCGCAGACGCTGGCCGTCGACCACATGCTGCCCTGGGCCTGCTTTCACTGCAACGACCTCTGGAACCTCATGCCCGCCGACCGCGTGGAAAACGGAAGAAAATCGGACGCCATTCCGTCCGCCGACATTCTGCATGACTCGCGCGACAGAATATTCTCGAACTGGGCCCTGCTCTCCTCGCTCGCTCCCACCCGCTTCGCCAGTGAAGCTGAAATAGCGCTCACCCGAACGCCGCTTCCCAAACTGCATTGGGAACCCCCGCTTTTCGACGCACTTCTGGAAACCGCCGACATGGCGGCGAGACAACTTCAGTCCGCCCGATGGCCCTGAAACGCCTCCTTACCTGAGAACGGCGTCCGCCCGTCACCCGATCTGCTATCCTCATCCGACAGGCCTTCGCCTTCCGTCGCCCATAGGCAACAGAAGATGCATTTCGCACGCCTGCGCACAAACACTGCAAACTCTGTGAGGACTCCCCCAATGTCTGTTCACATCACGCGCCGCGCGCTGATTGGTTCCGCTTCCGCCGCTGCGGCACTCTGGCTCACAGGCTGTGCGACCACCGCCGCCCCCCGTGAGGAAAACATCCGCCCCGCCACCTTCAGCAATCTCGGCGCCCGCGCCGCCCCCGCCACGCCTCTCACCGCCAAGCGCATTCCCATGCCCGTGGTCGATGCCTTCAAGGGCGACGGCATCTTCTTCTTCGACGATGATGAAGGCGCGCAGTTCCGCATCACCGACCTGATCCGTGAAAACAGCCGCTACAAGGTCGAAGAGGACTACGCCTTCGGCAAGCCTCACGGCTTCTCCTGGGGTTCCGGTGCCGTCGGCATCATGAGAGACGGCCGACGCGTTCCGCCTGAAAATCCGACAGGACTTCGCCCCGAGGGCGACCACGTCGTCATCGAATTCGACGGCAGGGAAAAACTCGAGCTTCGCGTCACGCTGGAGGCCTACGACGTCTCCGGTCAGGAAATCCGAGACTTCCTGCGCACCCGAGGCAACATGCCGACCAAGGCCGCGCTCTTCATGGGCGAGGAGCGATTCCCCGCAGGCAGTGTAGCCTATGCCGCCACGCTCTGGATCATTCAGGACGAGCTGCTCGCGCTGAGCCACACTGCCTTCACGGGTTCGAACAACATCGAGGACTTCTCCGAGCGCTTCACGAAGGAAACGCCATACTGTCTCAACGTGCTTCCCGGCGACGGTGTCATGCCCGTGGGCCTTCGCTTCGAAAAGACCATCAAGAAGAAGACTGGCAAGGAAAAGATCAAGACGCGCCGAGGAACAAAGACCCGCACGGTGGAACTGCCGCAGAACGGCCTCGTCAACGTCTATCACACGAAGTCCGGCACGATCTTCTGCCAGCGAAGCAAGCCCGACCCCGTCGTAAAGGCCCGCTGGGACCTTCGCTACCTCAACGGCACCCGCACGCTGACGGTCGACTTTCCCACGCTCATCGACTCCCTGAGCATCGGCCTCATGACTGCCAACCGCGGCAAGCTCATGCCGGCCTTCGCCGAGGAGCTCACGCCGACGAGCCGCAAGACCCGCGTCATTCCCACCGCCGTCTGGCTCAAGAATGAAAGGATCCGAGACAGCCAGTACCGCTTCAACAAGACCGCAGCGACGGCCGTCAAGGCCGCCATCGAAGCCTCCCGCCCGCGCCGCAAGGCCTGGGAAGCCGCGAATGAAAGCGACGTGACGCGCCGCGCCCGCGCCCTTCAGGCCAAGAAGGCCGCCTCTGGCAAGGCACGCAGGACGCCCGCCAAGAAGCGCTGATCATCCTTTCGCGTATGAAAACGCCAGAGCTTTCACCCTGGCGTTTTTCATGCCGTCATCAGCCTTCGCCGAAGGCCTCCTCCCATGCATACTGAATGAGCCCCGCTCCCCTGTCCTTGATGGCCGCAGGATCGGAAAGCACCTGACGCCATCTGCGTGCGCCGGGCAGCCCCTGAGCCAGACCGTTCACATGACGAGCCACGGCACGGATGGCGTGCACGTCGTCCCTGTAGTTCTCCTCCAGATACGCCGTCATGCGATGAACGCATTCAAGGCGCGTCACGTCGTGCTCAACACCGTAGAGCACCTCGTCGACGCCGGCGAGCATCCAGGGATTCTGATAGGCCGCGCGTCCCACCATCACGCCGTCCATGCCTGCATCAACAAGCGCCTTCGCCTCGTCGAGGGAGGCGATCTGTCCATTGATCAGCATCACCGTGTCGGGAAAGTCCTTCTTGAGCCTGAAGGCAGTCTCGCGAACAAGCGGAGGAACCTCTCGATTCTCCTTCGGCGACAGCCCCTTGAGCCAGGCCGAGCGCGTATGAACGATGAAGACGCGGCAACCAGCATCATAGACCGTGCCCACGAAGTCGCGCACAAAGCCGTATTCGTTGTGATCATCCACCCCGATGCGGTGCTTCACCGTCACGGGCTTGTCCGTCACGTCCTGCATCGCCCTGACGCAGGCGGCCACGGTCTGAGGCTCGAGCATCAGACACGCCCCGAAGCTTCCCTTCTGCACACGCTCGGAAGGGCATCCGCAGTTGAGGTTGTATTCGTCATAACCGTAAGCTGATGCAATTCGGACGGACTCCGCCAGATCGGCAGGATCCGAGCCGCCCAGCTGCAGTGCGACGGGATGCTCCGGCTGTGAAAAGCCGAGCAGGCGGTCACGATCGCCGTGAATGATCGCCCCAGTCGTCACCATCTCGGTGTAGAGGCGAGCCCTGCTCGTGAGCAGCCTGTGAAAGTACCTGCAGTGCCGGTCTGTCCAGTCCAGCATCGGCGCCACGGTGAAGCGCCAGTCCCCGGGATTGAGAGGCATGAAAGTCGGTTCCGTAAACAAGTGTTGTTGAATAAAAATTAAGCCGCCCCGAAGGGCGGCTCATAAGTCGAGATCTTACCTGTCGTCAAACGTGCCGTCGACATATAGCCATCGGCCGTTCTCAAGACGGAAGCGGCTGTTCTCCTCCACCCTGAAGGCGCCCTGAGAGGTCCTGCCGCGCGCGGTGAAGCTGACTCTGCCCTCCGCCCCTTCCTCGTAAGAGGAGTGAATGACGAGGGAAAGCCACTTCGGCCGTTCCTCGCCATCTTCGAAAAGGACGGCGGGCCGCGTTTCAGGCGCCCACGTCTCTAGGACATAGGCGTCGAGATCGAGAGCATATGCCGAATAGCGGCTTCGCATCAGAGCCTCGGGCGTTTCTGCGGGCACACCCGCATGAAGACGCCCGCAACAGGCTGCGAGTGCGAACCCGCTCCCGCAAGGACAGGCCGCATCACACCCCTTCGACTTCTTCTTACTCATCCTTCTCGCCGAATTCGTTCTGAACGGCGCGGGCGGCGCGCTTGCGTTCGAAGTCCTTCAGATAGCGCTTGCGCAGGCGGATGGAGTGCGGCGTGATTTCGACAAGTTCGTCGTCATTGATGAACTCGACGGCGCTTTCCAGCGTGAGCTTGACAGGCGGCACCAGACGGATGGCTTCGTCCGTACCGGAGGCACGGATGTTGGTGAGCTGCTTGCCGCGGATCGGGTTCACGACGATGTCGTTTTCACGGGCGTGCTCGCCGATGATCATGCCTTCGTAGAGCTTGTCGCCCGGGGAGACGAAGAGGCGGCCGCGCTCCTGAATCTTCCAGAGAGCATAGGCCACGGCATCGCCGTCGTCCTGGGAGATGATCACGCCGGAGCGGCGCTCGCCGATGTCGCCGCGGCTGATGGGACCGTAGTCGTCGAAGACGTGGCTCATAATGCCGGTGCCGCGGCACATCGTCATGAAGAGGCTCTGGAAGCCGATGAGACCGCGGGCGGGAATGCGGTATTCAAGGCGGACGCGGCCCTTGCCGTCCGGCTGCATGTCCTGCAGGTCGCCCTTGCGGCGGCCGAGCTCTTCCATGACGGAGCCCTGATGCTCTTCCTCGACGTCGACCGTCAGAAGTTCATACGGTTCCATCTTGACGCCGTCGACTTCCTTGAGAAGGACGCGCGGACGGGAGACGGCCAGTTCGAAGCCTTCGCGGCGCATGTTCTCGAGAAGAATCGTGAGATGAAGTTCACCGCGACCGGCGACTTCCCAGACGGTTTCGTCGTCGGTGTTGCGCACGCGCATGGCGACGTTGGACTTGAGCTCGCGTTCGAGACGTTCGCGAATCTGGCGGGACGTCACGAACTTGCCTTCACGGCCGGCGAGCGGAGAGGAGTTAACCTGGAAGTTCATCGTCAGGGTCGGCTCATCGACCTTGAGCATCGGGAGGGCTTCGGGTTGCTGAAGATCGGTGATCGTCGTGCCGATGGAGAGCTCTTCAATGCCGTTGACGAGCACGATGTCGCCGGCTTCGGCTTCATCGACGAGCTGACGCTCGAGGCCCTCGAACTTCAGGACCTGATTGATCTTCACGCGCTTCGGGGTGTCTTCCGGACCGTTCATGATCGCGACGTCCATGTTCGGGCGGATGCGGCCGCGATGCACGCGGCCGATGCCGATCTTGCCCACGTAGCTCGAGTAGTCGAGCGAGCAGATCTGAAGCATCAGGGGGCCGTCGGGATCGTCGTCACGGACGGGGATGTACTTGATGATGTCGTCGAAGACGGCGCGCATGTTGCCGATCTGCTTGAGCTCTTCGACGTCGGTCGTGTGACCGGCAAAGCCGTTGAGAGCGGAGGCGTAGATCACGGGGAAGTCGAGCTGGTCTTCCGTGGCACCGAGCTTGTCGAAGAGGTCGAACGTCTGGTTGACGACCCAGTCGGGACGGGCGCCCGGGCGGTCGATCTTGTTGACGACGACGATGGGCTTGAGGCCCTGGGCGAGAGCCTTGCGGGTCACGAAGCGCGTCTGCGGCATCGGGCCTTCAACGGCGTCGACGAGGAGCAGCACGCCGTCGACCATGGAGAGGACGCGTTCAACTTCACCGCCGAAGTCAGCATGCCCCGGGGTGTCAATGATGTTGATGTGCGTACCTTCGTATTCGACGGCGCAGTTCTTCGAGAGAATGGTGATGCCGCGTTCGCGTTCCAGATCGTTGGAGTCCATCACGCGTTCAGCAACCTGCTGATTGGCGCGGAAGGTGCCGGCGCTGCGAAGCAGGCAGTCCACCATCGTGGTCTTGCCGTGGTCGACGTGCGCGATGATCGCAATGTTACGAATAGCTCGAGTCATTTTTTTCTCGTGTTGATTTAATGTGCGATGAGTCTTTCAGGCTCAAGGACGCCGCGCTCGTTTGCGCGGGCCGTCCCGAGCAGCATGTTGTTCGGTCCGTATACGCGGACGCGCCCCCGCATTGTAAGCCCGAGGGCAAGGCGCTGTCCCGTCATGAAGCGTGCCGTCTGCATTTCGTCAAGCGTCACGGCTTCAAAGGTCTGCAGAAGAGAGTCGGCCCCCTTGAGAAGACGGCGGGCCTCTTCGGGAGAGCCGCATTCTTCAAGCGTCTCAACCGTCACGGCGTCGTCGATAGAAAGGTCGCCGACGCGCGTGCGGCGAAGAGCCGTCAGATGAGCGCCGCACCCAAGCCTGCGCCCGATGTCCTCGGCAAGCACGCGAATGTACGTACCCTTGGAAACGAGACACGTGAGTGTGAAGGACGTGCCGTCAAAATCGGAGGCCGCGATCTCGCGCACGGTGACCGTGCGCGGAGCACGTTCAACCGTCTCCCCCTGACGGGCGAGCTGATAAAGGCACTTGCCGTTGACCTTGAGGGCTGAGTACATGGGCGGAATCTGAACGATCTCACCCAGAAAGGCGGCGACGGCCTCTTCGAGTGCCTCGGCCGTCACGTCGACGGGATGACGCTCGACGATCTCGCCCTCGGCGTCGCCCGTGGACGAGACCTCGCCGAGCTTCACGCGGGCGACATAGCCCTTTTCGGCGTGCAGCAGGTCGGCGGAAAACTTCGTTGCGTTGCCGAAGCAAAGCGGCAGAAGCCCTGTGGCCATCGGATCGAGAGTGCCCGTATGGCCAGCCTTCTGCGCGTTGACAAGCCTGCGCACCGTCTGGAGCGCAGCGTTCGAACTCATGCCGAGCGGCTTGTCAAGGAGCATGACGCCATCAATCGGATCTCCACGCCTGGCCAAGTCAGTTCTCCTCGGGACGCGTTTCGCTCATGGCCTTGCGGATGAGGGCGTCCATTTCGAAGCCGCGGTTCACGCTGTCGTCGTGCGCGAAGTGAAGCGTCGGCACAGTATGGATCGTCAGCTTGCGAAAGAGATGGTTGCGAAGCATGCCCGCTGCGGCATTGAGACCTTCCTCACAGACGGCGGGATCGCTCCCGATCACCGTAAAGAAGACCTTGGCATGCGCATAGTCGGGCGTAATCTCGCAGCCCGTCACCGTAACGAGGCCGACGCGGGGATCGCGGACCTCCTTCGGGATGAGCACGGCGAGATCGCGGGCGATCTGGTCGGCCACTCGGAGGGAACGGCCGGGTTTCTTCGGTTTCATGAAGGTTGCCCCCCTTGCATAAAGTCAATGACGGGAGGACAGCCCGAAGGCATGTCCTCCCCTGATGTTGGAACGATCCTCTTAAAGCGTGCGGGCGACTTCGGTCACCTCGAAGATCTCAAGCTGGTCGAGCTCACGGATGTCGTCGTAGCCCTTGAGCGACAGGCCGCATTCCTGACCGGCCTGAACTTCGCGGACGTCGTCCTTGAAGTGCTTGAGGGAGGCGAGCTCGCCCGTCCAGATGACCACGTTGTCGCGAAGCAGTCGGACCGACGCATTGCGGCGAACCACGCCTTCGAGCACGCGGCAGCCGGCGATGTTGCCGACCTTCGGCACGCGGATGATCTGGCGGATCTCGAGAAGGCCGAGAGACGTTTCGCGGCGTTCGGGAGAGAGCATGCCGCCCAGAGCGGCCTTAACGTCATCCACGGCGTCGTAGATGATGTTGTAGTAGCGGATGTCGATGCCTTCGGTCTCGGCAACCTTGCGCGCCTGAGCGTCGGCGCGGACGTTGAAGCCGATGATCACGGCGGACGACGCAGCGGCGAGATTCACGTCGGACTCGCTGATGCCGCCGACGGCGGCATGAACGACCTGAACGCGGACTTCGTCCGTGGAGAGCTTCGTAAGCGCATGGATGAGCGCCTCCTGAGAGCCCTGGACGTCGGCCTTGATGATGAGCGGCAGCGTCTTGACTTCGCCCTCGTTCGCACCGGAGAAGAGGTTGGCGAGGTTCGTCGCATGCTGTTTGGCGAGTTTCTGATCGCGGTACTTGCCCTGACGGAAGAGCGAGATTTCACGGGCCTTGCGCTCGTCGTTGAGAACGATGACCTCGTCACCCGCGGCAGGAACGCCGGAAAGGCCCTGAATTTCGACAGGGATGGACGGACCGGCGGCCTGCTGGGCCTTGCCGAGTTCGTTGATCATGGCGCGCACGCGGCCGAATTCCTGGCCGACGAGCACGATGTCGCCGCGATGCAGCGTACCACCCTGAACCAGAATGGACGCGACGGGGCCGCGGCCCTTGTCGAGGCGGGATTCGATCACGATGCCGTGGGCGGGACCTTCGACCGGAGCCTTGAGCTCGAGCATTTCGGCCTGAAGCAGCACGTTTTCAAGAAGTTCGTCAACACCTGCGCCCGTCTTGGCGGACACGGGGCAGAACGGCACGTCGCCGCCCCACTCTTCAGGCATGACGTCGTTGGCAACGAGCTCCTGCTTTACGCGCTCAGGATTGGCCTCGGGCTTGTCGATCTTGTTGATGGCGACAACGAGCGGAACGCCAGCGGCACGGGAGTGCGCAATGGCCTCCTTCGTCTGGGGCATCACGCCGTCGTCGGCGGCAACCACCAGAATGACGACGTCGGTGGCCTGAGCGCCACGGGCGCGCATGGCCGTAAAGGCTTCATGGCCCGGGGTGTCGAGGAAGGTGACGATGCCGCGCGGCGTCTTCACATGGTAGGCACCAATGTGCTGCGTAATGCCGCCGGCTTCACCGGCCGCAACCTTGGCACGACGAATGTAGTCGAGCAGCGAGGTCTTGCCGTGGTCGACGTGGCCCATGATCGTGACGACAGGCGGACGCGGCAGAGCGGGATATTCGACGTTCTGCAGTTCACCGAGGATGGCTTCGGGATCGTCCGGCTTGGCGGCGACGGCCTTGTGGCCCATTTCCTCGACGATGAGCATCGCCGTGTCCTGATCGAGCATCTGGTTGATCGTGACCATCTGCCCCATCTTCATGAGGGTCTTGATCACTTCGGTGGCCTTGACGGCCATCTTGTAGGCAAGGTCCGCAACGCTGATCGTCTCAGGCACCTGAACTTCACGCACCACCTGCTCCTGAACCTGCTGAACGGGTTCGGCATGACGGTTGCGGTCCTGGCTGCGACGGCCGCGGGCCGTGCGCCAGCCGGTCTGCCCGGAATCGTCCTCACCGCGCGTCTTGATCGTGCGGCGATGCTGACCCTCATCACCGAAGCGGTCGGAGCCGCCCTTGCCGCCCTTCTTACGGTCGGACGGGTGGCCCTTGCGGCCATCACCGGCATTCTGCTGCGGCTCGGCGGCCGGACGCTGCGGACGAGCGGTCTTCTTGGCCTTGTCATCCTTGGCGGCAGGCTTCTGCTCAGCGGCCTTCGGGGCTTCGGCGGGCTTTTCAGCGGGCTTGACCTTCTTGGCGGTGAGAACTCCGTTCTTGCGGTTCATCATGGCGCGGATGCTGCGGGCCTCCTCCTCGGCCTTGCGGCGAGCTTCCTCGCGGCGACGGCGTTCGGCGGCCTCGGCCTCCATGCGCTTGGCAGTGGCGGCGGCCACTTCAGCATCAAGCTTGGCCTTTTCGGCCTCGCGACGGGCGGCCTTGAGGGCGGCCTCGTCCTTTTCCTGTTCCTTCTTCAAAGCTTCCTCACGAGCACGGGCTTCTTCAGCTTCACGGCGTGCGGCTTCGGCACGTTCCTGGGCGGCGCGGCGCTCCTCTTCCTCGCGGATGCGGGCTTCCTCGGCGCGGCGGGCCTCTTCAGCACGGGCGCGCTCCTCAGCCTCCGCACGGGCGCAGGCTTCGGCGGCGGCCTTTTCCTCGGCGGCGCGGCGGGCCTGAGCGGCTTCGGCTTCAGCGCGAGCAGCCTCCTCGGCGAGCACCTGCGGATTCTTCACGAAGACGCGCTTGCGTCGCACTTCGACCGGAATCGCACGGGAGCGGCCGGAGCCGTCCTGCTGCTTGACGACGCTCTGTTCCTTGCGCGTGACGGTGATCTTGCGCTGAGCCGATTGCGTGCGCTCGACGCGCAGGCTGTCGAGCAGGCGCGTCTTGTCGGTCTCGCTCAATTCATCCGTTTCGCTCGCCTTGTTGACGCCCGCGGCTCGAAGTTGAGCCAGAAGCGTCTTGGCGGCCACCTTGAGTTCCTGTGCGAATTCGCTTACCGTTTTGCTGGCCATAAATTCCTTTCTCCTTGATGCCTTCAGCCTGAATGCCCTGCGTCCTCTGGGACGCTGCGGGACTTTCCCGGACCGAACGCATCTGCCGTGCCTGCGTCTGTACACCTGCGTCCCGAAGGACGTTCGCGCGCAGACGGCACGGCGATTATTCATTCGCGGCGGAAGACCATTTCTTTGGGGACAAATCCTGATTCGTCCGGAGCGCGGTCTCCGCCATTCGCGGTCGCGCTCCTTTCGCCTTGCGCCTGATTATTCGAACCAGTGCTCGCGGGCCTTCATGATGAGGCTGCTCGCGCGCTCTTCGTCGATGCCCGTCATTTCAACGAGATCGTCTGTGGCGAGTTCGCCAAGATCGTCAAGCGTCTTGACGCCGTGGCCCACAAGCTGGCTGGCGAGATCGTTGTCCATGCCCTCAAGGCTCAGCAGCGGCTCGTCGGCCTTGCGCAGATTCTCTTCACGGGTGATGGCGTCGGCGAGAAGCTTGTTGCGGGCGCGCTGGCGAAGCTCGTCGACCGTTTCACGGTCGAAGGCCTCGATCGCGTAGAGCTCCTTCTCAGGAACGTAAGCGATTTCCTCAACGGAGGAGAAGCCTTCACCGATAAGCACGTCGGCGGCGGCCTCGTCGATGTCGAGGCTGTCCATGAAGTCGGCGCGGATCTTCGCGACTTCCTCATCGCGCTTCTGAGCGGCGGCAGCTTCGGTCATGATGTTGATCTGCCAGCCGGTGAGCTCGGACGCAAGACGAACGTTCTGGCCGGCGCGGCCGATGGCGATGGCGAGATTGTCCTCGTCGACGACGACTTCCATCGTGTGGGTCTCTTCGAGCATGACGATCGAACGGACCTTGGCGGGCTCAAGGGCACCGACCACGAACTGGGCGGGATCCTCGTTCCAGGGCACGATGTCGACGCGTTCGCCGCCGAGTTCGTTCGTCACGGCATTGACGCGGGAGCCGCGCATGCCTACGCAGGTGCCGATCGGATCGATGCGGCGGTCGCGGGCGTAGACGGCGATCTTGGCGCGCACGCCCGGATCACGGGCGGCGGACTTGATCTCGAGGAGGCCTTCCTCGATTTCCGGGACTTCAAGCTCGAAGAGCTTCTTGATGAATTCGGGGGACGTGCGGGAGAGGAACACCTGCTGGCCCTTGTTGGACTCGCCGACATGGTCGACGTAGGCGCGCACGCGGTCACCCGTGCGGAGATTCTCACGCGGAATCATCTGGTTGCGCGGCAGGCGAGCTTCAAGACGGCCGATTTCAACGATGGCGTCGCCCTTGTCGATGCGCTTGATCGTGCCAGTCACGATGCTTTCGTTGCGATCGAGGAACTCCTTGAGGATCTGCTCGCGTTCGGCGTCACGCAGGCGCTGAAGGATGACCTGCTTGGCGTCCTGAGCGAAGCGGCGGCCCGTCGTGTCGACGTCAATCACTTCGATCTCGCGCTCGATGAATTCCCCGGGCTGGATTTCCGGATATTCGTCGATGACGTCGGAATACATTTCCTGACGGTCCGGCTCCTGGAGACCTTCCTCGTCGGCAACGACGAGCCAGCGGCGGGCGGCCTTGAATTCGCCCGTCACGCGGTCGACATGCACGACGACGTCGGCGTCCTCACCGGGGAACTGAGCCTTCTTGACGGCGCTGGCAAGCGCGGCCTCGAGCACGCCGAAGACGGTGTCCTTGGCAACATTCTTTTCGCTTGCGAGTACGTCGACAAGCTGGAGCATTTCACGACAGTTCATTGAAATCAACCTTTAAAGTTCAATTCAGCAAGAAGATGGGCATTGTCGACATCGGACAGCGGGAAGGTGACGCGCACGGGGGGAACCTCGGCCGTCTTCTTCCTGCGGCCGCGGAGCGCCGTAACGGCAGCAGTGGGCGTGCGGGCGATGAAGACCTCGAAGAAGTCGAACGTGATCGTTTCAGCACCGGACTCGCCTTCAATGGAGATGATGCGGCCATCGAGCTTGCGGCGGCCGGCCTCGGGGAAGCCTTCGGCGTGAAGGGGCGCAAAGAGCTCGACGTGAGCGAGTTCGCCGGCGAAGCGATCCCAGTCGCGGGCGCGCTTCAAGGGGCGCTCAACGCCGGGAGAGGACACCTCAAGGCGCTCATAGGGAATGTCCTCCACCGTGAAGAGGTGGGTGAGCTGATCGCTCACGCGTTCGCAGTCCTCAAGCGAGATGCCGCCTTCGGCGGTGGTGTCGATCGTCACGCGGACAAGGCCTCTGGCAAGGCGCTCGAGTTCGACGAACTCATAGCCCATGCCTTCGACGGTACGTTCAACGAGCTCGTTAAGCGCTCCGGATTGGGTCATTGATCAAACTTCCTATTAAATTGCGGCCGGAGTCATCCCGGCCCGTCCTGACGGCGCGTCCGTGCTGAACGGCTCGTCCCTGCAGCTTAAGCGGACAAAAGTCAGCCGAAGCTCGAAAAAAAACAAAAAAAAATGGGCAAACGCCCATTCGACACCCTCTGACGCCGGCGGTCCGTCTGCAGCCTTCTGCATGTCCTTCTGGACACGCGGCCTCGGGATTCTCATTCCGGCAGGGCAACGGCGCGGCCTTCTCTCGGTCTGCGCCGCCTGAACCTTTCCGTGAAAACGCCCTCTCCCCCGTTTGCTCAGGGACGGACACGACCTTGAAGGTCGCCTCGGGTTTTCACGAACACCCGCGATTGTAGGTGAAAAAGCGTCCCCGCGCAAGCGCGGAGCCGCTTTTTCAGGTCCTTTCGCGATCAGGAGCGTCCGCCCGTTCGGCGGCGCTGCGTCGGGCGATCGCTCATGTCGCGAGCCTCCCACATGGGCACGCCCGTGCGGTCGGACTTGCCTTCCTTGAAGCGGGTGCCTCGACGAGCCTCGCGGGCCTCGGCCTCGCTTTCGGCACGAGCGCGGGCGCGGGCCTTTTCACGAGCGGCGGCCATTTCGGCCTTCTTAGCCTCAGCCTTTGCAGGAGCTGCGGCGGCCATTTTCTTCTCGGCCTCATCGAGGTCAAGCATCCAGGCGCGAACCTCTTCAGGCGTGAGTTCCATGCGTTTGCCGCGCGGCAGGGTCTTCGGAAGAGAAACGGCGCCGTAGCGAACGCGGATAAGGCGCGAAACCGTCATGCCGACAGCTTCGAACATGCGGCGGACCTCGCGATTGCGACCCTCGCGGATCTGCACGAGGTACCAGTGGTTCATGCCCGTTCCGCCTTGATCCTCGAGCTTGTCGAACTTCGCCATGCCGTCCTCAAGCTCAATGCCCTGCTGAAGCTGAAGCATCTGCTCGGCCTCAAGCTCGCCGATGACTCGAACGGCATACTCGCGATCGATCTCGTAACGGGGATGCATAAGGCGGTTGGCAAGCGCGCCGGAGGTCGTGAAGAGAAGAAGGCCCTCGGTATTGAAGTCAAGACGGCCCACGGCCACCCAGCGGGCGCCCGAGACGCGGGGAAGACGCGCAAAGACGGAGGGACGGCCTTCAGGGTCGTCACGGGAGACGATTTCGCCGGCCATCTTGTGGTACATCAGAACGCGGGGCGTGGAGGAGGCAGCCATCGTGCGGCGCACGAGCCTGCCCTCGACACGAATCATGTCCGCAGCCGTAACGCGGTCACCCACGGTGGCGGTTTGACCGTTGACGGTCACGACGCCGGAGGCGATCAGAGCCTCCATGTCGCGGCGGGATCCGAGCCCAGCATCGGCGAGCGCCTTCTGAAGCTTTTCGGTCGGCAGATCGGCAGGCGTCTGCTGCTGGCGGGCGCGGTCGATGATGTCGAGCGCGATCGGACGATCCGCAAAGCCCCTGTAGCCGTCGGCCTCGGACTCCATCTGTCCGAAGGCCTCGCGCGGAGAGGCCAGGCCTGCGCGCTCGGAAAAGGGGGCGTCCTCGCGCACGCGACGGGTGCGAGGCAAATTGCCTTCGCCAGGACGACGGAACGGCGTGCGCTTGCGTTCGGCGGACTGCGGACGGCGACCGCCGCGAGAATTACTGTTGTTTCTCAAAATCAATCTCCTTCTGAAGCGGCATCGGCCCTTCGTCGGCTGCCGCCGAAGGCGGCAGGGCTTCCGACAGCAGGAAGTCGGGAAGCGGCTCGGCATCAGGGCCCGGCAGTTCTGCAAGGCTTCTGAGTCCGAGATCATTTAAAAAAGTTCTGGTCGTGGCAAGAAGCGCCGGCCTGCCCGGCGACTCCCGATAACCCACCGTCTCGATCCATCCGCGCTCCTCGAAGAGCCTGAGGGTGGCCGGATTGACGGTCACGCCGCGAAGCTCCTCAATGTCGCCGCGGGTCACGGGCTGATGATAGGCGATGATGGCCAGCGTCTCCATGGCCGCCCTCGAATAGCGGGGCGGCTTTTCCTCGTCAAGGCGCAGGAATCTGGGACCAAGCTCCGAGGCCGTCTGGAAGCGCCACCCGTCGGAGAGCTCCACGAGGCGCATGCCGCGGTCCTCCCAGAAGGCCTGAAGCTCAGCGAGGTGTTCCTTCACGGACTTGGCGCTCAGCCTGTCGTCGAAGAGACGCCTGATCTCGCGCACCGGCATCGGCCGCCGCGAGCTCAGTAGCGCTGCTTCAATGATGTGCTGCGGAGTCATGAGAGACGGACGAAAGGGTATCTGAAACAGCGCCCATTGTAGAAAAAGGCGGCGCCAAAATAAAGCCCCGCAGCTCGATCCGAGTGCGGGGCTTCAATCGGGATTGTGACCGGAAGTTGATTTCCGTTCACTTTGAATCTGGCGGAAGGAGTGGGATTTGAACCCACGATACGGTATAACCGTATACCGGATTTCGAGTCCGGCGCATTCGACCACTCTGCCATCCTTCCGGCTATTCCCCATAAGGAGAACAGGTTTTGCATATTACAGAAAGCGGGAGGTTTTGTCAAACCTCCCGCTTCAGATTCGAACGAATTCGAAGCTGTCGCTGCCTGAACAGCTTAGTGGGCGAAAACGCCGCCTTCGATCGGACGGAGCACTTCAACACCGCCCATGTACGGACGAAGCGCTTCGGGAACCGTCACGCTGCCGTCAGCGTTCTGGTAGTTTTCGAGCACGGCGACGAGCGTGCGGCCGACGGCGAGGCCGGAACCGTTGAGCGTGTGGACGTACTGGGTCTTGCCATTTTCATCCTTGAAGCGAGCGCCCATGCGGCGGGCCTGGAAGGCCTCGCAGTTGGAGCAGGACGAAATCTCGCGGTAGGTGTTCTGCGCGGGGATCCAGACTTCAAGGTCATAGGTCTTCGTGGCACCGAAGCCCATGTCGCCCGTGGAGAGCGCGACGACACGGTACGGCAGACCGAGCTTCTGCAGAATGCCTTCGGCGTTGTGGGTCATTTCCTCGAGATCGTCGTAGGAGGTTTCCGGACGAACGATGCGGACCATTTCCACCTTGTCGAACTGATGCTGGCGGATCATGCCGCGGGTGTCGCGGCCGTAAGCACCGGCTTCGGAACGGAAGCACGGCGTATGGGCCGTCACCTTGAGCGGAAGGTCCTTGTAGCTGAGCATCATGCCGGCGACCTGATTCGTCAGCGTGACTTCAGCAGTCGGCACGAGATACATCTGTTCCTGTTCACCAAAGGCACCGCCCTTCTTGGCGGCGAAGAGGTCCTCCTCGAACTTCGGTAGCTGGCCGGTGCCCTGCATCGTGGAAGCCGTCACGATGTACGGCGTGTAGCACTCGACATAGCCGTTTTCACGGGTGTGCGTGTCCAGCATGAACTGGGCGAGGGCGCGATGAAGACGGGCAATCTGACCGCGCATGAAGGCGAAGCGGGCGCCGGACTCCTTGGCGGCCGTATCGAAGTCGAGGCCGAGCGGAGCGCCGACGTCGACATGGTCCTTGACTTCAAAGTCAAACTCGCGCGGGGTGCCCCAACGGCGGACTTCAACATTTTCAGACTCATCCTTGCCGACCGGCACGCTTTCGTGCGGGAGGTTAGGAATGCGGAGAAGCATGTCGTTGAGACGCGTGCGAATGTCGTCGAGTTCGGCCTCAAGTTTCGTGAGTTCTTCGGGAATCTGGGCGGCTTCAGCCATCAGGGCGGAAGCGTCCTCACCGTTCTTCTTGGCCATGCCGATCTGACGGGAGAGCACGTTGCGCTTCTGCTGCAGATCTTCGGTCTTGGTCTGCACGGTCTTGCGGGCAGCTTCAAGTTCGTTGAATTCCTTTTCAGGGAACACAAAGTTGCGCGTCGCAAGGCGGGCAACCACTTCAGGGAGCTGCTTGCGCAGCATCGTCAGGTCAAGCATTGTTTTTACCTTTAAAGTTGCCGGCGCAAGCACGCCGGCCATCAGAAGTCGATCTTTTAATTTTCTCCTTTTATCGGAGAAAAGGCAAATTCAGCAGTACTGCGGCTCATGAGGACCACCTACCTGCCCTGGCCCCTTCTGCGCCCGCGCCCCGCCTTTCTGGCCTCTTCGTTGAGCGACTCCAGGCGAGCAAGCTTTTCAGCGATCTTGATCTCCAGACCGCGATCGACAGGTTTGTACCACTTCATGCCTTCGAGCCCTTCGGGCATGTAGATCTCGCCGGCGGCAAAGGCGCCAGGCTCGTCATGTGCGTAGCGATAGCCCTCATGGTATCCGAGCTCCTTCATGAGCTTCGTAGGCGCGTTTCGCAAATACATGGGGACGGGACGCGTGCGGTCCGTCTTCACGAAGGCCCGCACTGCGTTGTAGGCGTTGTAGACGGCGTTGCTCTTGGGTGCGCAGGCAAGATAGACGACAGCCTGCGCGATGGCAAGCTCCCCCTCGGGAGAGCCGAGTCGCTCGTAGATTTCAGCCGCCTCCACGGCAAGCTGCGTCGCGCGCGGATCAGCCAGCGAGATGTCCTCGATCGCCATGCGCACGACGCGGCGGGCAATGTAGCGCGGATCGCACCCGCCGTCGAGCATGCGGCACATCCAGTAAAGCGCTGCATCGGGATCGGATCCACGCACGGACTTGTGCATGGCGCTGATCTGATCATAGTAGTTGTCGCCGCCCTTGTCGAAGCGGCGCAGAGTTGCAGGAAGCGTCTTCCTGAGAAATCCCGCATCGACCTCCGTCATTCCCCTCTCGAGAGCCATCGTGCAGGACACGTCGACCGCATTGAGAAGCCGCCTGGCGTCGCCGTCGGACAGTTCGATCATGACACGGCGTGCATCCTCCGTCACCGAGAGCTTCGGAAACTCTCTCTCAAGCGCACGCTCAAGAAGGACTTCGGACTCCTCGGGCTTGAGACTCTGAAGCTGATACACAGTCGAACGGCTCAGAAGAGCCGAATTCACCTCAAAGCTGGGATTTTCGGTCGTCGCGCCGACAAAGACGAAGAGTCCCGACTCCACATGAGGCAGAAAGGCGTCCTGCTGGCTCTTGCTGAATCGATGGACCTCATCCACAAAAAGAAGAGTTGGCCTGCCGGTGAGACGCATCGTTTCCTTTGCGGCATCAACGGCGTCACGGATTTCCTTCACGCCGCCGAGTACGGCGGAGATCGAGATGAAGGGGAGGTCAAATGCCGATGCCATCAGGCGGGCAAGCGTGGTCTTGCCGACGCCGGGAGGCCCCCAGAGGATCATCGAATGCGGGCGATGCTGTTCGAATGCGGTGCGAAGCGGCGCTCCCGCTCCCAGCAAGTGAGTCTGCCCCACGACTTCGTCGAGGGTTCCCGGTCGCATGCGTTCGGCCAGCGGCCTCAGCATGGGCTGCGGCTCTTGGGTTGAAGCCTTTCGGGACGCGGGCTTGGATTTGGCGTCTGGCGGCAGAAGTTCGCCGCCGAAAAGATCGTTGCTCATGCGCAGTACTCTAGCAAAATTCGAACGGCAGATCATGCCCGACCTCTCGGGCGCGGGAATCGGGTAGAGAGCGCCCTCACAGGCACTCCCCTCCCACACCATTATGCTCACTCAGTGCTGAGCGTTCGGACGTGCCGTTCGGCATCCGGCGGTTTCTGAGTTAGAAATAGAAGGGGACTCAACGCATCTCGAGAAGGCTGTAGAGTCCCTGTCGTCTGAAGAAAGACTTTGGAAATGCATCGCGCATGTGAAGTGCGTCAGCGTTCCACCATGCACCCCGTCCGTTGTTGGCAGACTTCCACGCACGCTCTTTATCCAAGCCGCGACGTCGAGGTTCCCGTTCACGTGTCTTCGGTCGCTTCCATGCAATCCACACCGACTTTCGGAGATGGCGTCGGATGTGTATGTCGAGCGCTTCGCCCCCCCTTGCGAGTGTCCAACTTGAAGTACTGCCGCCATCCACGCAGAATCGCATTGAGCACCCTAATCGTTCGAAAGAGTGACCCGCCGCGCGCCCTGTAGAAGACGGTGCGAGGCTTGTCCTGCAGCCGCTTGAAGCTTTTCGGGTGAACTAGCGGTTGTCCCGTCATCCCCACGAAGTGTAGCCAAGAAATTTCGCCCTACTACGGCCTCGGCTGACTTCCATGCCGACATCCCTCGGCCTCCCGAACCTCGGTAGCCTCGCGGCGTCGAGATGGCTCTCCCCAGGTATCACACATGTGCTTCCCTCCCCACCTGCCGGATCTACGTGCATCCCTTCCGGAACAGCTTTGGGTTAATCGAGCTTTGCCGACTCTCCCAAGATACACGCCTCACATCCGATTCCTGTTCGTCAGGCTGGAGTTTTGTTATCGGCTTCCTTCATCAAGGTCGTTGCCTCCCTCGACTTGCACGACTCACTCGTCCTTCCCCGGTTCGGGCGGACAGCGGACTTTCACCGCATAGACACACGTGCGCTGCCGGGCGCACAAACAAAAACCCCGGTCTCTTTCGAAACCGGGGTTCTTGGAATGGTGAGCCTGACGATGTCC
>ERZ791785.445-NODE-445-length-36479-cov-3.943526_pt1 | contig 36479 bp, 33 predicted proteins | sample MGYA00509947_ERZ791785 | MGnify/ENA primary metagenome ERZ791785 (study PRJEB30046, sample SAMN00791982) | human gut metagenome | study: EMG produced TPA metagenomics assembly of the A metagenome-wide association study of gut microbiota in type 2... | reverse complement strand
GCGGATAGATTTTGATAGAAATCTATCGATTAGTGAAGAATTATTAAAACAAATTAAAATTGCTATTTATAAAGCGAATATTGAAATAGTTAAGCACATTAAAAATCAAAATGATTTAATATATGTATTGAAGCTCTTTGATTTGGATGATGAAGATAATTCTAGTACACTCATTGATTTATTTGAAAAAAACATTCAATTAGTTACTAAAGGAGATTATAACGAAGATCATCAAAGTATAGAAAAACTATCCAAGGTTTTTGATTACGCAATTAATACAAAAAATCTTATCGATAAAAAAACCTATAATTCGATTGTGAATATCCTTTATCCACTTGTCGAATGTTATAAAAATAACCCTGAATAGACACTTATTTTAAGCATCAAAAATTAATGATTTTTTGATGCTTTTTTGGTGGAAATTTTGCACTTTTTTCGAATTTTTTTGGTATAGCCCATTTTTAGGGCATTTTTGAGCATTATTTTACTTACAAAAAATAAAAACCCGCAAATCAAAAAAACGTTGATTTCATGCGGGTTTTGGCGTAAAAAAAAGGGCTTCTTCTATCTTGAAGCCCTTTTTTATTTAGCATATTTTTCGCTAGATTAAGCTAATTATTATTTTATCTGCTTATATATTCAATAATGTTTATTTATCAACACTTTACTTCATTTGTATTTTATACCATTTTTAACTATTTAATAATAACACAAATTTATTTGGTATTTTTTTGGTATAAAATATGATAAATATAATCCAGCGAAATATTACTTTATTCACATTATCCACCAACATATGATAATGTACATTCATTATTTCTATTTATTATTTATTTCATTAAATAAAATATAATAATATTTCACTATTTTAATCCGTTAACAATTGAGTAATTTTTTCTCAAATCTAAATCCAATTGTGATCCATTAATATCGTCTTTTTTATATGAAATATACAAGTTATTTTTCGCTCTGGAAAAAGCGACGAAAAGCTTGCGTTTATATTCATCATCATAAATATAAGGAATTCGTGCTATTCTAACAAAAACATTTTCTGCTTCTAACCCTTTAGAAGAATGAATTGTCATTATTCTATTCACATTTGTATAATTAATATAATGGTTTCGGATCATAGGATCATTTAATTGAATCATCAACTCATCATATACTTCTATATCAATATTCACTTTTAACATTTTAAGAATTGAAATCACATATTCAAACTCTGTTTTTTTATAGTTTGTTATTTTGTGTATAACTTTAGAATTAATCATTATGTAACTATCTGACAAAAAATTTTGAAATGAATCAATAGAATAAATTAATTTTGGATTTTTGTTAAATATATTACATCTAAAACGTAGTATTTCTTCTATTAGTTCAAGGTAATCATTCTCAAATTTTTTATTTGTAAGACTAAGACTTTTTGTGTATATCGCATCAATACTATTTTTTTTACAATATTTGTAGCATTCAATAGCATCAGAATTATTTTCAAAGAGAACCATAAAATCGTTATCAACGTTAGATAAGTTTTCAAATATAGGTGCCACATCTAAATACACATGGTTTTCTCCTTTATATTTTTCATTTTTCTTATCACCTATGATCAAATTTGAAAAAAACAATATTGAAGGATGACAACGAACACTGATTGTTATTTTATATTCAGTATACCCATCTGTTTCTTTCAATTTATAAAATAATTCTGGTCTTGATCCTCTGAATTTATAGATTGACTGATTTTTATCCCCAATCAAAATAGAATTTAAGCTACACTTGTTTACAATATACTTAATAAATCTGTGCTGAAATTCGTTTAAATCTTGTGCTTCATCTATATAAATAGCAAAATATTTTGCTTGTATATATTTTTGTGCTGACGGTATTTTTTTCAATAAATCTATAGCAATTAAATAAGTTAACGATGAAATTTCATATACTCCTTTTGATAAATCAATAATCCATCTATTTAATTCGTACTTTATAAATTCTATATTATATTTTCTTATCCCTTGTCTTGTAATTATTTCCACATCAGAATCTCTACTGGGCATCCTATATTTTAATCTATCAACCGAATCATACCCTCTACATCTTAAATATCTATTTTTATAAGGCTCTATTATTTCTTTTAAAACAAACGAATCTAATGTTCCAATGTACGAATCATTAACATCAACACATGCTGTTATTTTTTCTTTCAATTGTTTGGATGCTTCTTTAGTAAATGAAGTAACTATAATGTTTTTATTTTTTTCTTCACATAGAAATTCCTGTTCTATTTTTTTTACAATTGTGTATGTCTTTCCAGATCCAGGACCTGCAGAAACAACAATTTTTCTATCTTTTGATTGAATTATTTTCCCCTGCTGTTTATTCAATATTTCAAACAATTTATTATTCATCCATAAACCTCAATAAAATAGATGACTTATTTCTATCATTAATTTCAAATGAGATATTCCCATCTATTATATAATTATGTAAATTCTTCAATTTTGCTTTTTTTAAATACTCCATATCATTATTATCTATTTTACTTTGACCAATGAACTTTAAAAAATCTTCTTCGAATCCATCATGTCCTATTGATAAATATATTCCATAACGTTCAAACAGCTCTTGTATTTCAATCATTTTACATTCAATATCTGCATTTGAATCAAGTTTCTCATCAAATCTAAAAGTATCTTGATCAATTTCCTTTACACCTAGAATAGTAGTTAATTCATTTGATCCATTTTTGTCTAAACAGTTTAAGACTCTTTCAATTCCCGCATACCTTTTTAAAGGTTTATAAGGAACTTTAAAAATATCATTATCCGTTTTAATATATGTTTGTATTCCTAAACCATTTAAAAATTTCTTTACCGGAAAAAAATCAACTCCATTTACACAAAAAATTCCCATTTTTTTTCTAGTCAAAAATTTTTGAAAAGATTTATCTTTAATAGCCAATGTATTATAAAAATATTTTTCACTAACCCCTTCCACAAGTAAAACAGTATCATAAAATAGCATTTCACCAATTTCTCGATTCATTAAATATCCAAATTGAGCAAAAGTATTCTCCTCTATATTCATAGCCCTATATGTAGTAAGGTTTCCCTCTCTTATAAGGCGAATTATTTGTTCCATTTTTTTAAAGTCAACAATATATGGACTATGACTTGTAAAAATAAATTGATTCATTTTCAAACTCTCTATCAGTTTTGAGTACGTTTGTTGTAATAATGGATACAAATGATTTTCAGGTTCTTCAATAATAAGAATTTTAATTTTTTCATCGTCATATGATAATTGTTTCAAAAGCATTGATAAAGTTTTTATCCTCCCATCCCCCATATTACCAATACTATTCCCAGCTTTATCTACAAAAGATATTTCAAGAGACTTATAAATATTTGAAACCTGTATATTACTATTAATTTTAAAAGAAATCCCCTCGAATATTTCTTCAAATTCTGAATTATTGTTTAAGCTAGCTGTCATTTCTTTAATGATTGCATCATCAGAAATCGATTCATTCATTTTACTTGCCTGATTTAAAACCTCTTCACTTACAGTTCTCTCATGAGATTCATTGTTTTTCTTTTGATAAGAAAAGTAATTATTCATATTCCTTTCATAATTATAATTTGGTTCTATATAAATAATATCAAGAATTTTATCTAATTCATTTGTAATATTCGTTGCAACCGTTTTTTTATCAATATTCCCAAAAATCAAATGTTCATCATACACCATCAATTCCTGACTATATTCAGCCACTAATTTAACATATAAAACCTCATTGTCATTTTCTGGTTCTAACCATTTTCCAATTAATGATCTTTGAGATATAGTAATATTATTCATTATCATTTTTATTTCAATTTCAATATTTTCCTTATTATGATTAGTTGAATCATTTTCATTAAATGGAATACGTCTAATAGCCGGATCTAATACTTTTCTTATTGCAAAACAAAGATTAGATTTTCCAGTATCATTTCTACCCATAATCAAAAACTTTGTTTGCAAATTATCTATACATAGATCTAACCCTCTAAAATTTTTGATTTTTATAAATGTAATATGCAATTAAATCACCCCTTCTAAAATTTTTATTATATTTTCCCTACTCCATTGTTTTCCAAATACTTCCATATCTCATTCTAATGTATATTCATTTTTATAAAACACTATAACTAGACATTCCATATTCAATCTTTTATGTAAAACTGTAACAAATTGCAATACATTCCTTTTTTCATGAATTATTTTGTAAAAATAGCTTTCTATCCCTTAGTAACAATACAACATAAAATACTTTAATATCTTTCTATAATTATACTATACTTTTCTTTCCAAATAAAAAGAAGTATTCAATTTTTTTAAATTTCAAATACTTCCTTAGTTTATTCTCAATATAATTATTTTATTTCAAATTGATAATTATCTAATCCATCAATTACTGAGCAAATTTTTTCATTGTAAACATGAAATAATTCAACCTTAGCATTTTCTATAATAGAAATCATTTCTTTTTTCGATATGCCCTTTTCTTCCATCATATCTAAACATTTCGCTACGGTAATTCTATCACTTTAATGAATACTTCCCATAATCATCCACATACATTCATCCATATTATTCTTATTATCCATATAATAACTCCTCGTATAATATGTACGTAATCAGTTAATGAATTCTATCGATTCATTATTGATTGTACATTCTAATTTTAAGATAATAGTTTTGTTTTGAATGAAGGTTTTATTCTCACTCCTTGTGGCTACTTCATGTACGTCCACTTCAAAAAGACTTAATCCTTTAGACTTGATATCACTTTATACCCGAATTAGTTTGTTGCAGCAGTGTTTCTACACTTGTCTCCGTATTTGCGAGGTTGCGTTTGTCTTGATTTAGAGGTGCAATTCAAAACCGATCACATAGAAAGAAGGTCATTATTTTATGGAAAACAATTATATTCTTTATGTTGGCATGGACGCCTCTAAAGGTAAAGCAGATGCTGCTATCCTCAAGGTCAGTGATCGTAGATCTGTTAAACCTAAATTCTTGTGTAAAAAATTATCTTTTAAGTTTGTTAAATCAGAAGTTGCTTCTTTTTTAGAAACTGTTAGAAGCTATTCTGATGTTAACTGTACCAGTATCTGTTTTGCTTTAGAAGTTACTGGTATCTATTCTACTAATGTCTATAACTACATCAAAGCGAATCTTTATGAAAATGAAAGCATCAAATTTCTTAATACCGATTTTGTCAATCAATGGCGCAATGCTCATAATATCGCTAAATCAGATCCTTTGGATGCCCAAACTATTTCTACTATCATTGGCACTGATTCAGATGTTCAATATGTCAATGACAACGTTTTTGAAAATAAAAACGGATATCAAGATTTGAAAGCTTTAGTACACAGACATTATCAGATCAAAAAAATCTATTCTCAAGAAATCAACCGTCTCATTGCCCAATGCGATTGTTTGTTTCCTGAACTTCAATATGTTTTCGAACCTAAATCAGCTGCTTTTATCGCTGTCTTATCTTCATATCCTACGACACATGATATCATAAATGCTTCTAGAGTTGAAGTATTTGATGTCGTTTATGAAGCAACCAAGCATCGTTGTTCAATGGATAAAGTAGATAAGCTCTTTGAACTATGTCAAGATACTTTAGTTCCTGACGATATTTCTTCCTATGGAAAAAGTATCATTCTAGACCTTGTTGAAAACATTAAAAATATAAAAGGTCAGCTCAAATCAATTGAAAGATATATTAGAGATGTTGTTTCTTTAAATCCAGCTTATAAACTGCTTCTTACAATTACAGGATGCGATCCTATAACTACTGCAACTGTTATTGCTGAAACTGGTAATATAAGAAGATTTAAAAACGCAGACTGTTTTGTTTCTTATTCAGGAACAAGCCCTAGAAACAAACGCTCTGGGACCTCTGTAGAAACCATGGGCAAGATTTCTAAAAAAGGTTCTAGATATCTTAGACATGCAATTTATATGATTGCTGAGTTTGCCAGACGTCATAATCCTGTTCTCAAACATCAGTTTGAAAAAATCAAGAATGGAAACAAGAAAAGACATAAGCTGGCTAACATTGCAATCGCAAACAAGATTGCACGATATATCTATTCAATTATGAAAAATAAAAGCAGTTTTGTAATCTTACATGATCATATCATGAGATTACCAGAAGAAACCCGATATACGTTCTTCAATTCAATATCATTAGACTTTCCTAAAAATACTAGAAAACAGATTTATCAGTATTCTGATATTAATGGTGAAGTACATAGATTTGTCTACATCAAAACAGATGAAATGATACCTGTTTAACAGTAAGTAAAAGTTTAATGTAAGAGCTTTCAATGGTTTTGCGTTGAAAAGTTCTTTTAAGTGTACTCTTTTTTAGAAAAGAAAGAGGATTTTTATAGAGGATTCACCTCTAAACCAAGACAAATGCCTATAAAATCAATAAATTCTAAAAAATTTAACTATTCATTGACATTTAATAGTTTGTCTTCTATTAATCATATAAATAGGTAAATTGAAGTCATAATTTTTCCGATAAAAACATTTGTAAAAATGGCTATTTTTTATTAAAAAAAGATTTTAATTCGTTTATCTTTGTAAGTCGATTTATTTCATGGTTATTCTCATAATATATAATCACAGGTACCGTATCAACCCTATTACTTTCTAAAAAATAAATAAACTTAACATTTTTCTTCCAATACGCTGTATTAATATACTTAATAGCTACATTATTTGTCTTTAAAAATTTTTCTAATTCTTTTTGAAATTTTATACAATCAATACAATCTGGTCTCCCATAGTAGTAGTACCCTTGTTTATAATCTAATTCTGTTAAATCACTTATACTAGCGATTTCACCTGTCTCTATTTCTTTATCATGACTATTAATCAAGACTATTGAAATCAATATACAAAATAAACTTAATATTAATAATAATTTCTTTACGGATTGCATCCTTTTGCTATTACCTTACCAAGATCAGTTTCTGTTCTATGTGGTTCTAAATTCCAAGGATTTTTAAGTTTTCCTATTGTCATATGATGACATAAAAATTGTGCTTTCATTGATGCGGTATGTTTCCATTTAGAACTACTTTTATGTTTTTTATACAATTCTTGGAACGCAGTTTTAGCCACTGCATAATTTGCTGCAGGTAAATCATTAGGGTATAAAGCAGAGCCTTTAAAATTTACACTTAATGAAACAACTCCATTTCTTGTGATCCATTTGCTTGAATTAAAATACTTACTATAGCCAGATGATGCTCTAGCATTATTATTAGAAAGTGCCGACATATATTGTCTATATAATTCAACATCTTTTTGAGTTGCATACATATGATTTGAAATATCATAGTCATTGCTATATAATTCACCATTTTGTATCAAATAATAGATGTTTATATATTCCATAATTTCTTCATCTTCTTTTGAAATATTTTCTGATTTTTCTAAAGCACTAGCAGTTACACAATTAACACCTAAAAGTAAAGCTACTAAAGCAGTAAATAAAATTTTTTTCATTTGAATTCTCCTTTCAATCAACAATTAGTTTTTTTACAAAACAATACTACTAAAACTATTTGAATCACACATACACAAAGAAAATATATAGATAATATTTGCACCATAAATGGAACAATATCCAGCAACGCCGCCCAATCACTTTCTATCAGTAATCCTTTTATATAATTTATACACATCAACAAGGTTATTATACTAATGATATTGTTAATAACCAATGTATAAATGAACTGTTTGCTTTTATTTAAAAAGAACATAACGTTAATAAATAACAATAATATATTTGCGAACAAGCATAATGCAATAATAAGTATCAATATTTTCACCTCCGTTAAACAACGATTACTTAAATGGAAATCTTCTAATCATATGTTTAGATATATACAAAATGTCAATATGAAATAAATACAATTCAATAAAACTTGCATTTTGTTGTTTATATATTTATCATTTTCTCTTTGAAATAATTTTATATTATTTGCTTTCCTCTACCATTTTCTTAATTTTCTTATATAAATAAAGAAAGTTAATTAGGCTTTTTTTTAATACTTCTTCAACTATTCTTTCTGTATTATTTTCTTTTTGGCTATTAATTACATTATAAATAAAATTATCAAAATCTTCTTCATTCATCATTATAACTTCACCATTTTTTATAAGTTTTATCGGTTTATTTGTTAAAAATATTTTCTCACCAATTTCTGAATATCTTAAAATAGAAACACTTCTCATTTTATTCATTAATTGCATGAAATCACTTGGACAATTTAAAAGAGCGGAATGTTTACTTATATCTTGTAAAACTATATTTGCATCACAAACATAAATTCTATTTAATACATCTCTTAAAAAATAGCATACAACAAAGAAACCTACCATTTCCATCGGTACATGAGACATCCATACTCTAATTTTATCACCTTGCTTGATTTTATATAAACCATTTAGAAATAAAGAATATTTATTATAAAAAATATTCTTTATTTCTTTTACCGTAATCAACAACACCATATTTACATAATTGTTCATATCTTTCATTAATACTAAAATTCTTAAAGTTTCCTAACGAATAATCGTCTGGACAACAAAGAATAGTATCAGAATCTATGAATCCTGTTGCATATAAATAACGTAAATTTGCTTCAATTGTACTATCGAAACACACTTCTATCATTTTATCCAATTTTTAAAATCATTGTTTGGGTAATTCTTCCACCATTCAAGACTTCCCCTTCTACTAATGAAATATAATAACTTGCCGTACATTTCACTTTATTTCCTTTTTTAAATGATTTTGTTCCGTCTACAAAACAGCCTAGTAAATAATTTGGAAAATTACTATGTTGCTCAATAGCTATGGTATTAGAAGCATACGAATTTTGATCTTTAATGGTGTGTTTACCATAAATACTTCTAATTCTTGCTTTTTTATTTTTTGCTTCTAATTTTATGTGTAGATCAATTGTTCTATCCACTGCAACAATCCATTTATGTTTCACAACAATTTCAAACAACGTACCCCTTTGCTGAGAAATACTATCCTTATTTTCTACAAATTCACCTGTCTCCTCATCCAAATATAGCACCTGCTCTGTTTCATAAACAATCGGTTCTTGCTCCTGAATATTGTCATCTAATGCATAAGATGGTGATGCAATCATCCCCAAAGTAAGAAGCATAACCGTTAAAATAGTTAAAACTCTTTTCGTCTTCATCTCCTCTTCTTTTATATTTCGAAAACGTTCTCAAATTGAATATTATCATATATTAAATTATTTGTACATAGTTTATCTATGTATTGATATTTTTTAAATGCATACTATAATAAAAGTATCTTAACGTTAAGGAAGTATTAATATGGCCAGAAAAAATAGTTTTTTTAAATTAGATATGTTACTTCTATGTATAATCGCTAAACAGGATTGTTACGGTTATGAAATTACAAAACAAATTAAATTATATTCTCATGAGTTAATAGATATTAAAGAAGGTACTATGTATCCTATCTTGTATAAATTACTAGATGAAAATTATATTTCAAGTTATGAAAAAGTAATCGAACGTAAGGTAAGAGTTTATTATCACATAGAAGAAAACGGAAAAGAAAAATTATTAGAAATGATTAATGAGTTTAATAATGCTGTTGACGGAATTCACAATGTTATTAAAGAATCTTTGGGAGAAGCTTATGAATAATATAAAAAAATACATTAAGAACATTTGGACAATTATGCCTATGCATACTAAAAAAGAAAAATTCTATTTGAATGAATTAAAAAAACATTTAAATGAATATTTAGATGATCACCCACAATGTTCATATGATGATATTGTCCAACAATTTGGAGAGCCTAAAGATATTGTTGTGAATTACATACAAAACAGTGATGAAAATGATCTTATTAAAAGAATGAAATTAAAATCAATTATACAAAAATTTCTTATATTCTTTTCAGTAATTTGCACAATTTTAGCAATTTGGTTTGGTGTTCTTTGGTACGACTATATGCAAAATGAAAAAGATTCTATCATATACGACATCGAAACATCAATTACAGAAAATTAAATAAACGGAGGGAACTATGAAAAAAATAATTACGTCTATCTTCATTGCATTTATGATGATTATTACCATTATTCCAGTAAATGCCCTTGAAGAAAATAAAAGTATTGAATATTTGTCAAATGGTGATTATATTGAAACAACAATTGTTTCAAACATAAACACACTAGCAAGAAGCAGCAAGAGCGGTACAAAAACAGAAAAATACAAAAATGCATCTGGAGAAGTTATGTGGTCTGTTTCAGTAACTGGAACTTTTTCTTATAATGGTTCTTCATGCACATGTACAAATGCTACAGTAAGTACAACAAAGCAATCTTCTAGTTGGTCATTAAGCAATAAAAAAGCTTCAAAAAGTAGGAACAAAGCTATAGCTAGTGTTACCGGTAAAAAAATTTCTGCCGGTACATCTGTCACAAGAACTGTCACACTTACATGTAGTCCAACCGGAAAATTATCATAACAAAACAAAAAACCAATTCATGGCTAATGACCTGAATTGGTTTTTTTATTTTAAATTTCAATAATTTCTTTATTGATAATTTCATATACACAATTATTAATGTTATTCATCATTAGAACCCATTTAATTTGATTCTTTTGTTTAAGTTCTTCAGTAACATTCCATTTGATTTTATATTCTTCAACCAATCTTTCGTGTAAATCATCAGCTTCTTTTTGTACATTTAACAGATAATCATTTAGTTCATTTTTTGAAAGTAATTTTAAATATAATCCATAATCATGTTTCTTTAAATAATCTAACTTTGCTCTTCCAAAGCGATTTAAATGTATTTCTTCTACTTTTAAGTTCGGTAATAGATAATCTCCAACTTGAATATATTCTATCTTTTTCATCTTTCATCCCTGCCTTCTCTTTGTTTTATTTTCTTCATCGCTAATTTTTCTATATCCTTTTGAATACTTCTTTCTCTTATCCGTTTGCATGATTTGATTTCAAATCTTAAACTTTTAATTTGTGGTGTAAATTCTTTAGCCTTAGTTGACCACATTTCTTTTTCATTTTCATCTTTTGCTTTTCGTCTGTAGTAGTAACATTGTTGTCTTTGTTTAATGAGGTAATCCAGTTCATCTTGTTTGTTTTCCTGATAAAAATCTAACTGCGTAATATCTTCTATCTTATTTTTTGCTAGTAATTCAATATCATTGGTATATTGATCTAATTTCTTTAATTCACGTCTTGCTTCCTTAGATAATTTTTGTTTTACTTGAGGAAGTATATTCAAATAAACTAAACGTGCTACATACATTCCAGCAAGTTGTGGAAGTTTCTTTTGTCTATATTGTCGATAGTAATCTTTGCATTGATAGTAATATTTGTTTTGTTCCATATTTTGAAATGGAATGACTTTTGTTGTTAATCGTTCTTTTATTTGTTCTCTATGATATTGATTACCAAGTGATTTTATATAAATCGGTTCTTCACAATAAGGATGATAAATAACGGGTTCATCATTTATTTCACCGAATGAATAACCTTTATTGTGCATAACTGCACTAAATTCCATATATCTTGCACACTCTAAAACTGTTAAATCTATATCTCTTCTTATTTCATTCATAAATGATTTTAAGATATACTGATTTACTTTCTTTGTATATTTTTTTGGATTTTTTATAACAGATAGACCATATTCTAAACATAACTTATCAGATGTTTCTCTTAATATTTGATAATCTTTTTTGGTATTACAAAATCTTTTTCCATCCACAAATGAAGTTGAATTTAAAAGAAAATGATTGTGAATATGGTTCTTATCTACATGTGTTGCGACAACAACTTCAAAGCGATTACCATATAATTCTTCAACAAGTTTAACACCTATTTCATGTGCTACTTCACCACTTACCTCTCCGGGTTCAAATGATTGATACCCATGAAATGCCATGATCTGTTTATGATCATTAAAGAACTTCTTTGTATTCATCATTGATTTACATGGGTCAAATGAATCACAATTAATACAAGTAACGTACTTTTTCTCATTTGTTTTATTATTATTGTTCACATAATCTATAACTGTATCTACTGTTTTTTCTTCATCTTCTACATAATGAACAACATGATCAAGTCGATCTTTAACACACCAAATTGAAGTAACTGCCTTAAACACCTCTTACTTCTTGTTCTAAATTTTTAATCATGTTTCTTAATTCATTAACTGTTGTTTCTATAAAATGTATATCGACTTGTTCATAAATATTTAATGATTTTGCAATCTGATTGAGATTATTCCCTATATGATTGAATTCATTTTTTAAACGAAAGTAATCAAGATCAGGAGGTTCTTTAATCAATGATTTTGAAAAACAACGTCTGATATATTCTTCTCGGCTAAGTTTACTTTTAATTACTTTTCTATTCAAATCATTAAATTCATCATCATTCAATCTCACTTTAATTTCATGATTTCTTTTCATATTCAACCTTCTTTCTTAGTTGGTGCTGCCAACTTGTGATTGTATTTTGGGCACAAAATACGTTGCTTGCTAATACAAAAACTACGAATTTAACATCCTATTATGATAAACTTCAATATCCTCATTATAGAGTTTTTTAAACTTCTCTTCTAAAGAATTCTTATAAGCTCTTTGCACTTCCAGATTAGCAATACTATCTGTGTTTAACCACTCTTTATATATTCCTTCTTTGCTTTCATCCATTTCTTCTACTTCACAATTTATATTTTCAAAATGATTCGCAACTCCAATTCCCATATTTTCTAATGGATAGATATCTTTGTAATTATTAATAATGCTTCTATCTAATATCATAATGATTGCTTCATCTTGGTTTGCTAAACTTTTTGTTAATCCATAAGCTTTTTTAATTAATATTCTTAACGCATCTGGAGTTAAAGGTGAATGATTTTTTTCTCTCATCTTTATAAAGCATTCAAATTTTTCTCTAACCTTTTCATTTTCTATTTCATTTAAGATTCCAGCCAACTCTAATCTATCCTGTTCTTCACTACTCTTTTCTATACTATCCTGTGTTTCCAAAATGGATACACAATCTGTATCCACATCGGATACAAACTGTGTACATTCATCTTTCATTACATATTTTTTTCCAACCAATACTAATTGTTGTTTTTCTTTTTGATAAATCGTTGCTTTAAAACGATCCTTTTGAATATAATTGTGAAGATTCCAATGAATAATCACAACAATACCACTATCAAATTTCTTTACAAATCCATTTTCTATTAATAGTTCCATATCCTCTGTTTGACTATTCACATATTTCATAATCTTTTTTGGACTATTCACAAATCCTTCATCATCAGCATTCAAACTTAAATGAAAATACAAATTTTGTGAACTCGAAGGCAAATCCAAAAACAAATCACTATTTATTATTGTTTTGGAGAACATTCTTCTTTCCGCCATAAATTTTCCTTAAAAAACTTTATCAATTTTATTCACAAGATCAACATCTGTACTAACAAATAAGTGAATATATGTTTTAAAGCATTCTGCTTCAGAATGTCCCATACGTCTAGCAATCGCTGTAACTGAACATCCCATATTTGCTAATAAACTCGCATGGGAATGGCGTAAGTCATGCAAACGAATTCTTTCCAGTCCAGCAAGATCTGCCATATCCCAAAAACGATGTCTAATTGTTTCTCTTGCAATAGGAACATCCACCCCAAACAAGAATGTTTGATTTGTCACTCCATATATCTTTTTATAATAACTGATATATTCTGCTAAAATCTCACAAAGATTTTTAGGAATCATAATTGTTCTTTCACTTCGACTTGATTTAGCTGGACCGATATGCCACCTATTATCTCCAATTCCAAAACTTAATGTTTTATTGATGTGAATTGTTTTCTTCTTTAAATCCACATCTTGTAAAGTAAGTGCTGATAGTTCACCTACTCTCATACCAGTAAAATAAAGAACATTAATAATTACATAACATTCATATTCATGATGTACTTTATCCTTCGGCGCAGTTAACATAAGTTGTTTGAACTGTTCAGGAGTATAGAACTTCATTTCCTTCTTTATCTCATCTGGCTTTTTATAACGATCTATTTTAGTCATAGGATTATAGAGTATATAATTTTCTTTTACACCAAACTTAAAGATTTTATTTAGATAAGAGTAGATTCCATTTACATAATTTGTTGAAGCCCCTCTTTTGATAAATGTATTTAATATCTTTTGAATATCAGCAGAAGTAATTGAAGATGCTTTTAAATCATATAAATCTACAAATTTCATCAACATATAGGCGTTGGTTTGTTTGGTTGTTGCTTTTATATTATTTTTAACTTTATCATCATATAATTCAGTAAGTTCTTTAAAAGTTACCGAACTGACTTTTTGTTTTTGTTCAAAATTAAATTTATCTTTAAAATCTAATTCTATTTTCTGTGCTTCCTTCTTCGTGGTCACACCTTTTAACTTTTTTGTATAGTTATAATAATCATTAGGACCTCTTTTAATTGTTCCTTTCATTACATAACCATCTTTTGTCTTATAGACAGCCATAAAGACTAATCTCCTTTCTTGAAAACATTGAACTTTATTCACAAGTTCGATATAATCAAGGAGTAAATTGTTCCAAATTTACATGTGAACTAATTGTCGCAACCAATTAGTTCCTTTTTTTTACTTCTTGATTAAAAAAATCCTTAACTACCGCAACTGGAATTTTTCCATACAAACATCTTTGCGGATCAATATCATACATGATACGCATGCGTTTCATAAAATTGATGGCACTACTTCTCGATACATTTGCATATTCTGCAATCTCAGTTGCACCCCAAAAGAGTTTTTCCATGTGTACCCACCTCCTTCTTTACAATTTAGCAAATTTATGCTAAATTAATTACATACATATATTAGCATTTAAAATTATACTTTTCAATATGTTTTTAGCATAAATATGCTAAAAAACAGTGAATAATACCATTATAAACAGAAAAGAGGATACATACTATGTTAACAATCAATAATGTATTGATTAATAGAATTGAGTCACAATCACTTTATGAAAAGTTATCAACATTACCGACTATAGGTGACAGACTAAAATTTTTAAGAAAAGATTATCTCAAGAAGTCACGTGCAAAAATGGCAAGTGAAATGCAGATAGAACCTACTACAATTCAAAAATATGAGGAAAACAGAACTACTCCAAAAATATCACGTTTGAAAGAATTTGCAGATTATTTTCAATTACCTGTTGAAGTACTTACCGGAGAAGATGCCGATGTGATGATCATGGAAGATTACTTCTTGATTGGTAATTTACAATATTTTTGTTGGAGAATAGATTTTGATAGAGATCTATCAATTAGTGAAGAATTATTAAAACAAATTAAAATTGCTATTTATAAAGCAAATATTGAAATAGTTAAGCACATTAAAAATCAAAATGATTTAATATATGTATTGAAGCTCTTTGATTTGGATGAAGAAGATAGTTCTAGTGCACTTATTGATTTATTTGAGAAGAACATTCAATTAGTCACTAGAGGAGATTATAACGAAGATCATCAAAGAATAGAAAAACTATCTAAGGTTTTTGATTACGCAATTAATACAAAAAATCTTATTGATAAGAAAACTTATAATTCGATTGTGAATATCCTTTATCCGCTTGTCGAATGTTATAAAAACAACCCTGAATAAACACTTATTTTAAGCATCAAAAATCAATGATTTTTTTGGTGCTTTTTTGGTGGAAATTTTGCACTTTTTTCGAATTTTTTTGGTATTTTTTTGGTATAGCCCATTTTTAGGGCATTTTTGAGCATTATTTTATTCATAAAAAATAAAAACCCGCAAATCAAAAAAACGTTGATTTCATGTGGGTTTTGGCGTAAAAAAAAGGGCTTCTTCTATCTTGAAACCCTTTTTTATTTAGCATATTTTTCGCTAGATTAAGCTAATTCAGCAAAATATTTAATAGTTCTAACCATGTTAGAAGTATATGAGTTTTCGTTGTCATACCAAGCAACTGTTTGAACTTCAGTAGTTCCGTTGTCTAATGGTTTAACCATAGTTTGAGTTGCATCGAATAATGATCCGTAAGTGATTCCTACGATATCAGAAGATACTAATGGTTCTTCAGTATATCCGAATGATGGAGTAGTTGCTGCTTTCATAGCTGCATTTACTTCTTCAACTGTAACTTCACCTTCAACAACTGAAGTTAAGATAGTTGTAGATCCAGTTGGAACTGGTACACGTTGTGCAGAACCAATTAATTTACCATTTAATTCTGGGATTACTAATCCGATTGCTTTTGCAGCACCTGTTGAGTTAGGAACGATGTTAACTGCAGCTGCACGAGCTCTTCTTAAGTCACCTTTTCTATGAGGTCCATCTAATACCATTTGATCTCCAGTGTAAGCATGTACTGTTAACATGATACCAGATTTGATTGGTGCTAAATTATTTAAAGCGTTAGCCATTGGTGCTAAACAGTTAGTTGTACATGAAGCTGCTGAGATGATAGTGTCAGAAGCTTTTAAAGTACCTTCGTTTACACCGAATACGATTGTTGGTAAGTCATTTCCAGCAGGTGCTGAGATAACAACTTTTTTAGCTCCAGCATCGATATGAGCTTGAGATTTAGCTTTAGATACATAGAATCCAGTACATTCTAATACTACGTCTACACCGATTTCTCCCCATGGTAATTCAGCTGCGTTAGCTTTAGCGTAGATTTTGATTTCTTTTCCATCAACTGTGATTGAATCTTCACCAGCTTCTACTGTATCAGCTAATGCATATTTACCTTGTGCTGAATCATATTTTAATAAGTGTGCTAACATTTTAGGATTAGTTAAATCGTTGATTGCTACAACTTCATATCCTTCTGCATTAAACATTTGTCTGAATGCTAGACGTCCAATACGTCCAAATCCGTTAATTGCTACTTTTACTGCCATTTTATTAATATTCCTCCTTGTAAATAGCTTTTATGCCATTATTATAAGTCAAAAACTTCACAAAAGCAACTATTACAACGTTGATTTCTTGTATAAGATGCATTAATTTTTCCTTTATTTTTCTAATAATTCCCATTTCATTATATCGTTAGCGCTTACACTATTTTCTACTATTTTTTTAAAAAAATTTTTACTTATTTCATCAGTGCAAAGAATAATTTTTATTATTAATTTCTATAATTACATATGGAGGTTATTTTATGCATCTAATACCAACCGTTATAGAAAAAGATAAAAATCATCAATATGCCTACGATATCTATTCCAAACTTTTAGAAGAAAGAATTATTCTACTTACAGGGACTATCGACGATGCCATGGCAAGTTCAATTATTGGTCAATTACTTTATTTAGAAGCACAAGATAATAAAAATGATATTTACATGTATATCAATTCACCTGGCGGTAGTGTTTCTGCAGGACTAGCAATTTTTGATACAATGAACTTTGTTTCATGTGATGTCAGCACAATTTGTTGCGGCATGGCAGCAAGTATGGCTTCTATTCTTTTAAGTGCAGGTTCTAAAGGAAAAAGATGTGCATTAAAAAATAGTGAAATAATGATACATCAACCTCTTGCCTCTTTAGAAGGACAAGCAAGTGATATTGAAATAAACGCTAAAAGAATATGCAAACAAAAGAAAAAACTTTCACTTATTTTAAGTGAAAATTCTAAACAATCATTAGAAAAAATCATTCATGATTGTGATCGTGATTACTACTTAGATCCATTAGAAGCTTTAGAATATGGTCTTATTGATGAAATCATTTAGATTTAGGGGATTTAACATCCCTTTTTCTACATAAAAAAATACAAATTCCACTTAAAGCACCAAGCATTATAAAATAATTCAACTTTGAACTATCACCTGTTTTAATTGCTTGAATAATTGGTTGATCATACATGATGACTTTTTGTATTTCTCCAGTATCTTTAATCACAAATTCGACTTTTTCACTCTTTTCATAACCATAAGGTGCCATTGTTTCTTCTAAAATATATTTTTTACCAACTTTCAAATGACAAATGCGGTGTTCTTGATCAGTTGAAATCCAAGAATCAAGAACTTCTCCATCTTCATTTTTTACTTGTAAATGAGCTCCAGACAATTCTTTTTTATTTGTTATGTCTTTTTTAGAAATATCCACTTTAATATCTTCATCAACAACTTTTAAAACAATATTCTTTTCTCTTATTTCAAAAATTTGTTCTTTAGCTGTTGCATATCCACAAGGTGTCAATGTTTCTCTTAAAATATATTTTCCCCCACTATTAAGTCCTTGTATTAAGTGGGCTGTCTCATCTCCTTGAATATCTATACAATAATATGTCACATCTTCTCCATCTTTCAACATTAAAAAATAATCATTTGATTTTAATTGGGGAACAACTTTATATTCAATACCTTCTTCATTTTTACCTTGACACATATCCCCTTTTAACAATTTTTTCTTCATAACATCATTAATATCAAAAATATGTTGTCCTGTAATCCATTGATCAATTCTATTTTTTGTTTTTGTAGAAACAACTGTAAGCTGTGCCCCTTTTAACAAATTGCCATCTTCTTTTTGTTTATAAACTTTAACAAAAGTATCAATCATTTCTATTTTTTGATTTTCTTTTTCATAAGAAACTGTAAAAGATATATCATTTACTAAATTAAATCCTAAAGGTGCTAAATCTTCATGTAAAGTATACGTTTTTCCTTCTTCTAACCCACTTACAGGATGTTCATTTCCATCACTATACCATTGATCAACTGTATTTCCTTCCTCATCTATTACTTGTAATAAAGCTCCTTGAATTTCTTCACCACCTAAAGTTACTTTAGAAATTGTTACAACTTTATCTTTCATATTTACTTTTTGAATTTTTCCATCTTCATTGACTTTAAATTCAATTTTCGTTGCTTTTACATATCCTGCTGGACTTGTATCCTCATTTAAATAATAAGTTTTTCCACTTTCTAATCCATCTATTTCATGGGCCTTATTAGATGAAATCCATTCATCAATAACTTTTCCCTCTAAATCCGTAATAGACATTTTAGCACCACTAACTTCTTGATCACCAGTAACATCGGTTTTAGTAAATGTTGTCTTAGTAATTTGATTTGTTTGTTCATGAGAGTTTGTATAAATTGTTGTTGTATGATCTTTTTGTGTAATTTCAAAATCATAAGGTGTAGAATCTAAAACATAACCTTGAGGGCATGAAACTTCAACAACTTGATATTTTCCAAGAGGAATTCCTGTCATTTCTAATTGACCATTTTCATCTACAGAAATAATTCCTTCTTCATTCATTATCCCTTTTGAAACTTGTACACCATTTGAATAAGTAATCATTTGACCATCATTTGTATCAACAATACATTTTCCACTTCCTAAAGTAATTATTTCCCCTTTAGAATATAATTTTTTCAAAGATACTGTATCAACAATATCATTCATTGCTACAACTTTATATTTTGTTTTTTTAATATCTTTATCTGCAAGATCAACAGCTCCTTGACATGCATCTTCAAGTTTCTTTTGAAGTTTTAATGTTCCTGTTGGTCTTAATGTATTTACAACAATTTTCTTTGTTATCTTATCTTTTACAATTGTCACTTGCCATTTAGCAACAACAGGTGCAAAGTGATCTTCACATTCAATCTCAGTAAGTGAATAAGTTCCTACAGGTAAATAATCAATAAATAATTCATAATCTCCATTTTCATCTTTTGTGACTTCAAAAGTTTCATCATATCCTGTATAAGAAGTTGAAATTAATCTAAATTTAGAATTTTTTTGAAATTCAGAAGTATTATCTACCTTAGAAAGGCGTAACGCTCCAAAATCCAACCATTCAACTTCATATTTTAATTTATTTCCATCAGGATCTAAATTCCATGAACCTTCTGTTTGTGTCCCTTCTGCACCATCTTTAATAGCTAATGCAGTAAACATTTCACAACCTTTTCCCGCAATATTTCCTGACTTATAATTTTCTGGACTATTTTTGCATGGTGCTGTTAAATAGAAACTTTCTCCACCATTTACAGTTACCGTTCCCCCTGTTTGCATCGTTCCTTTTGTTACGTTATATAGTGTAACATTATTTTGTAAAGGAACTTGAATGGTAGAATGACTTGTTCCTTCTAATTTAACAGTATTTGTTTTTTGAAGTTTATTTACCTTATCAAATTCAGCCTTAAAAGAGGCTGTAACTCCACCATCTTGACTGGGGCTAAAATAAGCATAACCAATATCAGGTTGATTCATAAGCCAGTTATAGCCCCATAAAATATTATCTCCATAACCACTATTACCATCTGCATTTGGCCATTTAGCATTGAAATCTTTTAAGTTTAACCCCATTAAATCTCCGCCATAAGCATAAGAAAGCCAAATATGGGTAAACAAATAAGCACCATCATCAAAGTTACCATGCTTTTCTCCAAAATCATCAGGAACACAAGAATTTAATTCAACTGTATACATTTCTTTAATTGCTTGATCATAGCCTGGTCCTCCAAATCCATAATAAAGAATTTTTCTTACAGCCTCATTATTTTCAATCACTTGAGCTGGGTATTTTCCAGCTGATGGTGATTTTTTACTTGCTTCTAAACAATAAGCATATTTATTATCATACTTACACATATAAGTGGACCATTTTTTCGCACTACTTATTTTAGAAGACCATCACCATGGATAATCAATTTGTTTAATACGTGTAAATTCATGAGGTGTACTATTATCCCATGCTTCGACATTATTTGCATATTTTTGTGAAAAACACATAGATAAAATAAACACCATAACTGCAAATATTTTCATAACTTTATCAAATATTTTTTTCTGTTTCATTTCATATTCCTCCATCATAAATAATTTCTAATAAAAAAAGACAATCTCTGATTGCCTACGGACCTAAAATCCACTTATAAACACAATTCACTTTTACTCCTCCTTCAATTTTCTAAGAATGATTAATTCCATAATGAAATCTACTATGTCTCCACTCTATTCCTGAAAATTCAATAGCATCTGTACACTTTGTTTGATCAAACTTCTTTTTAGCATCTTCTAAAGAAACATTTGAATCAACATATAATCCACAAAGATAACATTCATACCAATAAACCGTTTGTTGGGGCTTTGTTTGTTGATGATCATTATCTAAATGATCCTTTACATTATTTTTTTCATTTGATTGAGAGATTGTAATGTCCTCATTCGGTTTATTATTTTCACTTTCAATCTTATTCATATTATTTTCTTGATTATTTTGAGAATTAGTTGTTTCTTGTTTATTTTCTATAACATTGACCTTAAATTCTTTTTCTCTTCTATTTTTATAAATATCTTCTACAAATACTTTTACTTGATATTCACCTATTCTATGAATATCGATTTGACTTGTATCTATTTGAATTTCTTTTAATGGTGATAAATCGGTAGCTATGATCAATGATTTAAAATCAATACTTTCTAAATCACTTTCTTTTATAACATCTACATTTTTAGGAAATGCCAGTACAGGTGCTAATGTATCTTTACAAATAATTTGAATCGTTGAAAGCTTATTATTATATTTTATAAAAATCTTATATTTTCCTACTGCTGGATAACTTTTTTGATCTTCATTTTGAAGATTATCTGTTATACTTACATTCTTTTTTAAATAACAAATCTCCTCTTTACTCATTCCTGTTGTATCCACTAAGCCTTTAAAATTAGCATAATAAGTTTGTCCATATTCAATATTGATTTTTTTCTTTTTTAGTACCAGTGTTGGTGGTGTATCTTTAGTTATAAAAAAAAGCATACCAATAAGCATGCCTAATAAAGTAATCAATACAGTTAATTTTTTACACTCTTTAAAATATTTATAAATCATGATCTTCACCTCATCGAAAATAAAAAACCGCCTAAGCGGTTTATAAGATTAGTTAATTTTTTGAATAATATAACCATTTTCTTTAAATTTATCAGCAATCGCTTGAATATGAGCTTCACCATTTGTTTCACAAGTCACTCTTAATTCTACTTCAGAGAAACGAGCAAAGTTTTTAAATTGGTTATGTTCAACTCCAATAACATTTGCATTACATTCATTAAGTAAATGAGAAACAACTTCTAATTGTCCTGGAATATCTTGTAATTGTACAGAGAATGTTAAAATTCTTCCTCTTGAAATAAGTCCCTTATTGATCATCGAAGAAATTGTCATAACATCCATATTTCCACCTGAAATAAGTGAAACAACTTTTTTACGTTTACAATGTAATTTCTTTAAAGCTGCTAATGATAAAATACCTGATCCTTCAGCAATTAATTTATGTTTTTCAACAAGTAATAAGAAGGCTTCCATCAATTCATAATCACTTACAGTTACGATTTCATCAACATATTTTTTAATATATTCAAATGGAGTTTCTCCAATTTGTTTAACTGCTGTACCATCAGCGATTGTACTTACTTCACTTAATTTAACAAGTTGATCATCTTCAACTGCGGCAAGGGCACTCGCTGCACCTTCTGGTTCAACACCAACGATTTTAACAGATGGATTGATTTGCTTTGCTGCACAAGCAATACCTGAAATTAATCCACCACCACCAATTGGTACTAAAATATAATCAACATCTGGAAGTTCTTCCATAATTTCTAAAGCAATTGTTCCTTGCCCTTCCATAACATCTTCATCATCAAAAGGATGAACAAAAGTGTATCCTTCACTTTTTTGTAATTCTACAGCTTTTTCATAAGCTTCATCATAAGCTTCACCATATAACACAACATCCGCTCCATGTGCTTTTGTAGCATTAACTTTAATTAATGGTGTATGTGCTGGCATACAAATTGTTGCTTTGACCCCTAATTTTTTTGCTGCATAAGCAACACCTTGTGCATGATTTCCAGCTGAAGAAGCAATTAACCCTCTTTTCTTTGCTTCATCATCTAATTTCATAATTTTATTGTAAGCCCCTCTAATTTTGAAAGCTCCTGTTTTTTGTAAGTTTTCAGGTTTGATGTAGACATCATTTCCACATTCTTCAGAAAAGGCATCACTATGTATTAAATGAGTTGGTAAGATAACTTCATCAACTCTTTTTTTAGCCGCTTTAAAATCTTCTAATTTTAACATTTAAATTCCCTCCGTTTAAGTATTCATAATTATATCACTATTCTTCGATAAAACAATTATTTTGTTTTAATTTGATTTGTACTTTCATCATAAAAATATTCGTTTTCATCTAATCTTTTCATAAACTCAGTTTCATCCAAATCATAAACAGAAAGAACATGTGATAATTGCATATCATCATCTCTTAATTTCATATTAATCATACTTACTAACATGTGTATATCTTTTGGCATTTTTAAACTCCTTTATTTATATTTTTCTAGACATTAACATTATACATGATTTTTTTATGTTTTTTGTCTCAAATTTGTCTCAAAAGTTATTCACATTTATCGTATAAAATTAAATATTTTTTATCATATTAATTAATTCTTATTGATTTTTTATAAATCCTATACTATACTGTAAACAAGTTAAAAGCAAAGACAAGGATAGTAGTATTTTTACGAAGCAACAGCGAGCTAGTAGAAGGTGAAAGACTAGCAGTGAACGAAAATATGAAGAACACCTTCGAGCTGTCTACCGAAAGCAATGCAAGTAGGCTAGAACGTCTCTAGTTATGTTACAACTAGCGGGTATCGAGTACTCTTTGAAGTATTTTCCGTACCATGTATATCTTTGGATTTATATGTTACACGATACTCGCACACTATGTGCGTTTTTTAATTATAAGGGGGATATTAAAATGTGTGGTTTTTTAGTCGTTGGAAGTGAAGAATTTGAATTACAGGTTTTCCAAAAAGCTTTAGATAAAGCAGCGTATCGTGGGCCTGATTATCAACATGTCTCAATTGATCATGGAATAACATGGGGATTTAACCGTTTATCAATTATGGATTTATCAACAAATGGAAATCAACCTTTTGTTTATAAAGATTATACACTTGTATGTAATGGTGAAATATATAACTATCCAGCATTAAAAACAAAATTAGAAAGTAGCTATACTTTTAAATCTGGTAGTGATTGTGAAGTTTTGATTCCATTATATGAACAATATGGACTTGAAATTTTATGTAAATATTTAGATGCTGAATTTGCTCTTGTTTTATACGATAACAAAACAAAACAGTTAATGGCAGCAAGAGACCCAATGGGAATTAGACCTATGTTTTATGGTTATAGTAAAAAAGAACATCAAATATGTTTTGCTTCCGAAGCCAAAGCTTTATTTGATTTATGTGATGATATTATGCCTTTTCCACCAGGACATTATTATTTAGATGGTCAATTTGTTTGTTATAATGATTTAAGTGATCCTAAAACAATCGTTGATGATGATTTAGAAACAATTGCTGGAAAATTAAAAACAAAACTTGAAAAAGCCGTAGAAAAAAGATTTATGTCTGATGTTCCAATTGGATATTTATTAAGCGGTGGATTAGATTCTTCTTTAGTATGCGCCATTGGTCAAAAATTATCAGATAAACCTATTCGTACTTTCGCTATCGGTATGGAAAGTGATCCTATTGATTTAAAATATGCTAAACAAGTTGCTGATTATTTAGGAACAGAACATACAGAAGTTATTATGAATAAAGAAGATCTCTATCAACATCTAAAAGAAGTCATCTATCATCTCGAAACTTTCGATATTACAACAATTCGTGCGAGTATGGCCATGTATATTTTATGTAAATATATTCACCAAAATACCGATATTAAAGTTATTATGACTGGTGAAGTTTCAGATGAATTATTTGGTTATAAATATACTGATTTTGCACCTAACGCTAAAGCTTTCCAAGAAGAAGCAAGTAAAAGAATCAAAGAACTTTATATGTATGATGTCTTAAGAGCCGATCGTTGTATTTCTGCACATGCTCTTGAAGGACGTGTTCCTTTTGCTGATCTTGATTTTGTTGATTATTCTATGTCTATTGATCCTGCTAAAAAAATGAATGTTTATAATAAAGGAAAATATTTGTTAAGACATGCTTTTGAAGGAACTGATTATTTACCACACGATATTTTATTTAGAGAAAAAGCAGCTTTTTCTGATGCTGTTGGTCATTCAATGGTAGATTATTTAAAAGAATTAGCTGAAGATAAATACAGTGATGAAGATGTTTTAAATGCTAAAGATAAATATTCATATTGTACACCTTTCACCAAAGAATCATTAATGTATAGAGATATTTTTGAATCATTCTTCCCACAACAAGGAAAATGGATCAAAGATTTCTGGATGCCAAATAAAGAATGGGAAAACTGTGATGTTGATGATCCAAGTGCTCGTGTGCTTAAAAACTATGGAAATTCTGGAAAATAAAAACAAAGCAATGCTAGATCTTTATTCTAGTATTGCTTTTTCTTCGTTTATTTTATTTTCAATAAATATCTTTTCTAATTCTCTTAAAAAGAATTGTGTTGTCCTATAATTCCTTTTTTTAGGTCCTTTTACATGCTTATGTTGTTTTCTAGAAAGATGTCCTAAATAACGAGAAGTCAACAAATTATTAATATTATCTTCTGTAATTCTTTTCCCCGATACATGAAGTATCGTTACATTTTTAAGCAAAGCTAAACTTGCAAGTCCATAATCTTGACTAATCATTAGATCACCTTCTTGTAAATAAGAAAGAATCATTTGATCAACACTATCTTTTCCTACTTCACACATAATTATTTGAATTCTTTCATCTTCAATAACATGTGCAAAATCAATAAACAATAAAACTTCTACTCCATAATGTAAAGCAAGTTCAATAACTTTTTGACGATCTGGACAAGCATCTCCATCAATTAATAAACGCACAAGCCACTTCCAATAAGCACTAGCATAGCAATAACACCACCAATAAAACCACCTAAATGCCCTGTTTTAGAAATATTTTTATCTGCCAACGTAAAAACAACATTAATAGCAATGACAGGAATAAATTGTTTTAAAATCATTAAAAATGGTCCTTGAAAAACAACACCTAAAGTCACAATAGCTCCCAAAAAACCATAAAAAATACCGCTTGCACCTAAAGTAATCGTATTTTGATAACGTCCCTCTTTTTTAGATGTCATATAAGTAATAAGATAAGAAAAAATTCCAGAAATTAATACTAGATACAAATATTCTAAACTTCCCAAAAAAGGTTCAAAGAAAGTTCCACCCAAATAATAAAGTGCATAACAATTCATAAAAATATGAACTAAATCAACATGAACAAAATTAGCTGTTAAAAAGCGCCAATACTCTTGTTTATATTCTATTTTAGGAGGATAAAAAGCTCCATATTTAATAGCTAACACTGATTTTTCATCTGAATGATCTATAAAATTAATAATGACATAAATGGCTACGGATATCACAATCATCGCTAAAGTTACACTCATTTTTTCTTCTCACTTTCATTTTTAATCACTTCTACTTTTCTTGTTCTTTGAATATTATTACCCTGACTATTTGTAATTGAGTAAATAACTTCATAGGTTCCTACTTCTTCAGTATTGACTGTATTTTTCAAAATCTTAATTTGATGTGTAATATCATTTCCATTACCATCACTAGCTTTAACACCTTCCATAATATCAAAATGTGTTCCTTGAACAATTTCAACATCATCAATACCTTCAAGCGTTGGATGATTTCCTAAGCTTCCCACAACAATCTTAGCTCTTAATTTAGCCGCTTGATTTCCCACTACATCTTCTACAAGAATATTAACTATATAAGAACCTTTTTTTGTGAATTTAAGAGTTGTATTTTTTGTTCCATCATCCTCTAAAAAATAAGCAATAACTTTTGATTGATCATCTACTTTATCGATCAAATTCAAAGCACTAATTTCTTCATTTAAATTCACATTAAAAACAACTTGTTTTAAAGTTACAACTGGTTTTGTTGTATCTTGAATTTTAATGTAAAATGGAAATTCTACTCCCGCATAAGAAGCCGATACTTTATAAACACCTATCTCATTTTTTAAATTAGAAAAATTTAATTGTACCTCATTAATAACATTTGCATTAGCATTGACATAATCTGCCGGATTATTAGAAATTGGTGTTCCATATTCATAAACAAAAGTATCTCTTTTTAAAGTAACGGGTGTTATTCTAAAAGCAAAAATCGTAAGAAGAGTACTTACAACAACAAAGAATGTTAAAACAATACCAATTATTTTCTTCTTCATTGTTATCACCTCTTTCTAACCTATTATACCATCTCATTATGTCTTTTTTGTGAAAAGTACCGTACTTTTGACAATATATTATGCCTTCATTTCAAAAAAAGCAACATAAATCAAACTCTATGTAAAAAAAACATAAAAAAAGGATAAGAGTAATTTCCTATCCTAATCTTTTTAATACTTTTTCTTTACCTAATAATTCCATAGAAGCTGCTAAATCAGGACCATGCATAATACCAGTTGTCGCAATACGTAAAGGCATGTATAACATTTTTCCTCTTGCTTTTGCTTCTTTTTGTGTCGCTTTAATACAAGCAAAAATTTGATCTTGTTTAAAATCTTCTTCAGCTAATTCTGCAACTTTAGATTTAAATACAGCTAAAGTATTTGGAATAGCTTCATCTTTCATAAATTCAATAGCTTCTTCTTCTAAATGAATCTCATCTTCAAAGAATAATTTAACTTGTTCAACGATTTCTTCACCACAAGAAATATGATCTCTATGCACTTCTACTAATTTTTCAATCCATGCTTCACTTTTATTGCTTAAATCATAAGCTTCTTTTAAGAATGGTAAACATAATTCTGTTAATTGTTTTGTATCTAATTTTTTAATGTATTGGCTATTGATCCATTTTAATTTATTCATATCAAAAATAGCCCCAGATTTAGAAATACGTTTAACATCAAACGCTTCAATTAATTCATCTAATGAGAAGATTTCTTGTTCACCTTCAGGTGACCATCCAAGTAAAGCAATATAATTTAAGATTGCTTCATTTAAGAAACCTTTATTAATTAAATCTTGATAAGATGCATCCCCATTACGTTTTGATAATTTATGTTTTTCATCTTTCATAACAGGTGGACAATGAATATATGATGGTACATCCCATCCAAATGCTTGATAAATTAAATTATATTTAGGTGTTGAAGATAAATATTCATTTCCTCTTACAACATGTGTGATGTTCATTAAATGATCATCAACAATATTCGCAAAGTTATATGTAGGATAACCATCACTTTTTAATAAAACACCTTCAGCAAGTCCAGCATTTTCTACTTCAATATGTCCATAAACTTCATCTTCAAAAGAAGTAATTCCAGTACTTGGAATTGTTTGTCTAACAACATATTTTTCACCATTAGCGATTCTTTGTTTTGCTTCTTCTAAAGAAAGATGTTTACAAGGATCAATATATCCTAATTCTTCATTATCAGATTCTTCTTTTGCTTTATTGATTGTTTCTTCATCACAGAAACAATAATGAGCTCCCCCTAATTCAACTAATTTATCAGCATATTCTTTATAAATAGCTAATCTTTCAGATTGAACATAAGGTCCAACTTCTCCTGGTTTATTAGGTCCTTCATCATAACCTAATCCTGTTTGATCCATAACTTTATAGATCATATCAACAGCACCTTCAACTTCTCTTTCTTGATCAGTATCTTCAATTCTTAAAATAAAATCTCCATGATCATGTTTAGCAATTAAATATTCATATAATGCTGTTCTTAAGTTACCGATATGCATATATCCAGTTGGACTAGGTGCAAATCTTGTTCTTACTTTTGCCATTTCTATACTCCTTTTTTCCTTAATAATACAACCGCTTGAGCTACCATTCCTTCTTGTCTGCCGACAAAACCAAGTTTTTCTCCACGTGTTGCTTTAATGTTAATTTGGCTGATGTCACAATGTAATTTACTTGCGACATTTTCTCTCATTTTTTGAATATGTGGAGCCATCTTAGGTGCTTCACACATAATAATACTATCAAGGTTATTGATTTCATAACCTTCTTTATCCATCAGTTGATAACAATGTTCCAATAAAACCATTGAAGAAATTCCTTTATATTGAGGATTCGTATCTGGAAAATGTTTTCCAATATCACCAAGACCTAATGCCCCAATAATACTTTCAATAATGGCATGTAATAAAACATCTGCATCGCTATGTCCTAATAAACCTTTATCATGGTCAATTTTTACACCACCAATATATAAATCTCTTCCTTCTACTAATTGATGAATATCAATCGATTGTCCTATTCTAAACATGTTATCACCTTCCGCAAACATTCTAGCACATATTTTCTAATTTATGAAGTATTGGATGTTTTATAATCAAGGAAAATATGGTAAACTAAAACATATAAAAATTATGGGAGGACTTCCTATGGATAAAGAAGAAGTAGTAAGTAAAAATTTTATTGAAAAAATTATAGATCAAGATTTAGCGGAAGGAAAATATACAAAAATTGCGACACGTTTTCCTCCTGAACCAAATGGTTATTTACACATTGGTCATGCTAAATCAATCTTATTAAATTATGGATTAGCTAAAAAATATAATGGAACATTCAATTTACGTTTCGATGATACAAATCCAATGAAAGAAAAAACAGAATTCGTCGAAAGTATTGTTTCAGATGTAGAATGGTTAGGTGCTAAATATGATGGTGATATCAAATTTGCTTCAAACTATTTTGATCAAATGTATGAAGCTGCTGTTCTTTTAATCAAAAAAGGAAAAGCTTATGTTTGTGATTTAAGTCCTGAACAAATTAGAGAATACCGTGGTACTTTAACAGAACCTGGTAAAGATTCTCCATATCGTAATCGTTCAATCGAAGAAAATTTAGATTTATTCGAAAGAATGAAAAATGGTGAATTTGAAGATGGATCAAAAGTATTAAGAGCTAAAATTGATATGGCTTCATCAAATATCAATATGCGTGATCCTATTATTTATCGTGTTGCCAGAATGACACACCATAATACAGGAGATAAATGGTGTATTTATCCAATGTATGACTTTGCGCATCCAATTGAAGATGCCATTGAAGGAATTACTCATTCAATTTGTACTCTTGAATTTGAAGATCATCGTCCTTTATATGATTGGGTCGTTCAAGAAATTGGTTATGAACATCCACCAAAACAAATTGAATTTGCAAAACTTTATCTAACAAACGTTATTACAGGAAAACGTTATATTAAACGTTTAGTAGATGAAGGTATTGTTGATGGTTGGGATGATCCTCGACTAGTCACAATCGCTGCTTTAAGACGTAGAGGATTTACACCTGAATCAATTAAATCTTTTATGGAATTAGTCGGTGTTACAAAAAGTAACTCATCAAATGATTATGCGATGTTAGAATATTGTATTCGTAATGATTTAAAACCTAAAGCACCTCGTGTGATGGCTGTTTTAGATCCTATTAAATTAGTAATTGATAACTATCCCGAAGGACAAGTTGAATATTTAGATGCGATGGTCAACATGGAAAATCCTGATTTAGGTTATGAAAAAGTACCATTTGAAAGAGAATTATGGATTGATCGTGATGACTTTATGGAAGAACCACCTAAAAAATATTTTAGATTGTTCCCAGGAAATGAAGTTCGTTTAATGAATGCTTATTTCGTTAAATGTGTTGATTTTGAAAAAGATGAAAATGGAAAAGTAACTGTTGTTCATTGTACTTATGATCCTATTACTAAAAACGGTACAGGATTTACTGGTAGAAAAGTAAAAGGTACAATTCATTGGGTTCCTGTTCATCATTGTAAGAAAGTAACAGCACGTTTATATGAAAACTTAGTTGATGAAGAAAAAGGTGTTTATAATGAAGATGGATCTTTAAATTTAAATCCTAATTCATTAACTGTTATTGAAGATTGTTATGTTGAACCAGCTATTGAAAAATATAAACCTGGTGATTCATTCCAATTTGTAAGAAATGGATATTTCTGTATTGATACCAAAGATTCTACAGATGATCATTTTGTATTTAATAGAGTCGTTTCATTAAAGAGCTCATTTAAATTACCTAAGAAATAAAAATTTGGAGATTGCCTCGACAATCTCCTTTTTTGTATAAGAAAACAATATCTTTCGATATTGCTTTTTTATTTATTATATTTACGATCATGTGCTGCTGAAATCAAACCTTGGAATAAAGGTTGTGCACGGTTTGGTCTTGAAGTAAATTCCGGATGGAATTGACATCCTACATAGTAAGGATGATCTTCAATTTCAACAATTTCCACAAGATTTCTTTCTGGATTAAATCCTGCAACTTTTAAACCATTTTCAACTAAAACGTCTTTATAATTATTATTAAATTCATATCTATGACGATGTCTTTCTTTAATTAATTCTTTTCCATAAAGACGATAAGCATGTGTACCTGGATTTAATTGACATTCATAATCACCTAATCTTTGTGTACCACCCATATCTTCTAAAGATTGATCTGACATTAAGTTAATAACTGGATTTTTACATAATTCATCAAATTCTAATGAATTAGCATCTTTAATCCCACATACATTTCTTGCATACTCAATTGTTATTAATTGCATACCTAAACAAATACCTAAAAGTGGAACTTTATTAGTACGTGCATATTCAATAGCATCAATCATACCAGCAATACCACGATCACCAAATCCACCTGGAACGATAATTCCATCAGCATCTTTTAATCTTTCTGCTACATTTTCTTTATTTAATTCTTCTGAATTAATAAAATCAATATTAACAACACTATTTACATAATATCCTGCATGTCTTAAAGCTTCATTAACTGATAAATAAGCATCAGGTAATTGAACATATTTTCCAACTAAAGCAATATTTAATTCTTGATTTAAGTTTTTAACACGATTAACTAATGCATCCCATTCTTCCATATGTGCTGCTGGTGCATTGATTTGTAAATGTTGTAATACTAAATCATCCATTTTTTGATCTAATAACATACGTGGTAATTCATATAAATTTTCTACATCGTAGTTAGAAATAACATTTTGTGTTGGTACATTACAGAATAATGAAATTTTGTCTTTTAATTCTTTTTCAATATGATGTTCACTACGACAAACAATAAAGTCTGGTTGAATACCTAAACCTCTTAATTCTTTAACACTATGTTGTGTTGGTTTTGTTTTTACTTCATGACTTGCTCCAATGTATGGAAGTAAAGTTGTATGAATATAAACAGTATTTTCATATCCTAAATCTAATCTTACTTGGCGGATAGCTTCAATGAAAGGTAAACTTTCGATATCTCCTGTTGTTCCACCAATTTCAGTAATGACGATATCTGCTTTAGAACTACGTGCCGCTGCATAAATTCTTTCTTTAATTTCATTTGTAATATGAGGAACAACTTGTACAGTAGCTCCTAAATAATCTCCACGTCTTTCTTTTGAAATAACGTTACTATAAATTCTACCTGTTGTAATTGATGAGTTTTTATTTAATTGTTCATCAATAAATCTTTCATAATGTCCTAAGTCTAAGTCTGTTTCTGCCCCATCTGCAGTAACAAATACTTCCCCATGTTGATAAGGTGACATTGTTCCTGGATCAACGTTAATATATGGATCTAATTTTTGCATGAAGACTTTTTGTCCTCTTTGTTTTAAAATTCTTCCTAAAGATGCAGCTGTTAACCCTTTACCAAGACCAGACACAACTCCACCTGTTACAAATATGTATTTAGCCATTTTCTATCCTCCTCTAGTATCTATAAAAATAAAAAGTGCCTTCCTATGGAAGACACTGTATTGCCCTTTCTTATTCTAACAGTATTAAATATTTATTGCAATAATAAATTAATTATTTTTGCACAAAAAAAAAGGAACACGCGTTCCTCCTTTGCGTATAAGTGAATTTTTGGGAGAGGGGTCACTTATACTTGTTTATTATATTGTCTTCATCTGACATGATTAATATAACAATTCTATATGAATTCATTATGAACTTTCTCTTAAGAGAAATTCTTACTCATAAAACTGCGTTTCATAATTTGCTAATTGTGCATATAGTTCAAATTCTTCTTTTTGTTGTTCATAATAAAATGTGAATAAATTCCGTTACAAAAAATATAAAAAAGAAAAGGTAGAACATGCCTACCTTAACTATTATTTATCAAATTTATTTTTGTAATCGTAAATTTTACGTAAGATATCTTCCATATCTTTAACCATAGGCATTCTAGGGTTAGCTGGTGTACATTGATCTTCGTAAGCATTCATAGCAATTCTATGAACTGATTCTTCCCAAGCTTCTCTTGAGATACCTTGAGATTCTACGTTAGATGCAACACCTACTTTGTGACATAATTCTTCACAAGCATCAGCGAACATTTCAACACCTTCAGCTGGAGTTTTAGGATTTAATCCAATTAATTGAGCTAATTCCATGAATTTAACATCAGCTTTATAGTTTTCAATTTTTGGCCAGATATTTAATTTAGTTGGAATAGTTCCGTTATATCTAATTACGTGTGGTAATAAGATACCATTTGTTCTACCATGAGGAATATGCCATTCTCCACCAATCTTATGAGCTAATGAGTGGTTCATTCCTAAGAATGCATTTGCGAATGCCATACCTGCGATAGTTGCAGCATTATGCATTTTTTCTCTAGCAATTGGAGTACCTTTCTTAACTGATTCTTCTAAGTATTCAAATACTAATTTAACAGCTTGTTTAGCCCATCCATCAGTAAAGTCAGATGCTAAGATTGAAACATAAGCTTCAACCGCATGAGTTAATACGTCGATACCTGTATCAGCAGCGATTGCTCCTGGTAATGACATTACGAATTCAGGGTCAACGATAGCGATAGTTGGTGTTAAAGCATAGTCAGTTAATGGATATTTTTTGTTTTCTTTCTTATCAGTGATAACTGCGAAAGGAGTAACTTCTGATCCAGTTCCTGATGTAGTTGGGATACAGATCATTTTTGCTTTTTTACCTAATTCAGGGAATTTGAAAGCACGTTTTCTGATATCCATGAATTTTTGTTTGATATCATCAAAGTTAACTTCTGGGTTTTCATACATTAACCACATAACTTTAGCAGCATCCATTGATGATCCCCCACCTAAAGCAATGATACAATCAGGTTCGAATTTTCTCATTAATTCTACCCCTTCTCTTACAGTATCAATACTTGGATCTGGTTCAACATCAAAGAATAATTCGATATCTACATGATTACGTCTTCTTCTAATAACGTCTTCGATTTTTTCAACATAACCAAGATTTACCATACTTCTATCAGTAACGATCATGGCTTTTTCCATATGTTTCATATCTCTTAAGTATCTAATTGAATTCTTTTCAAAGTATACTTTTGGAGGAAGTTTAACCCATTGCATATTGTTATTACGTCTCCCTATTCTCTTAATATTGATTAAGTTAACAGCACTTACGTTGTTAGATACTGAGTTATGTCCGTAAGAACCACAACCTAATGTTAATGATGGAATGAATGCATTATATACTGATCCAATACCACCGAATGTTGATGGAGCGTTTTCAATGATACGGATTGCTTTACATGCATGTCCGAATTTTTTAGAAATTTCATGATCTTCTGTATGAATTGCAGCAGAGTGACCTAAACCGTTAAATTCAACCATTGCAGCTGCTTTAGCGATACCATCATCAGTGCTTTTAGCTTTTAAGATAGCTAATACTGGAGATAATTTTTCTCTAGTTAATGGTTCATTTGGTCCTACTTCTTTACATTCAGCACAGATAATTTGTGTTTCAGCAGGCACTTTGAATCCAGCTTGTTCAGCAATCCATTCAGCAGGTTTACCTACAACATTTGGATTTAATTTAGCTTGAGCAACATTGTCTGAATAAGCTTCTGCACCAAACATGAATTTTTCAAGTTTAGCTTTTTCTTCTTTATTTACAAAGTAAACATGGAATCTTTTAATTTCTTTCATGAAATCACTGTAGATTTCTTGGTCAACGATTGCTGCTTGTTCAGAAGCACAAATCATACCATTGTCGAAAGATTTTGATAATACGATATCATTTACAGCTCTTGGTAATACACATGTTTTTTCAACATATGCAGGTACGTTACCAGCACCTACACCTAAAGCAGGTTTTCCACATGAATATGCAGCTTTAACCATTGCGTTACCACCAGTTGCTAAGATAGTTGCAACACCTGGGTGATTCATTAATGCATTAGTAGCATACATAGATTTAATTGATAACCATTGGATACAGTTTTCTGGTGCACCAGCAGCAATAGCAGCATCTCTAATTACGATAGCAGCTTGTTTTGAACTTTCATGAGCGCTTGGGTGGAACGAGAAAATGATTGGGTTTCTTGTTTTTAAAGCGATTAATGATTTGAAAATTACTGTTGAAGTTGGGTTAGTTGTTGGAACGATACCACAAACAACACCTACTGGTTCAGCAATTTCAGTAATACCAGTTAATGGATCTTCATTGATGATCCCTACTGTTTTTAAATGACGTAAATTGTTAGTAACATATTCACATGCAAATAAGTTTTTAACAGCTTTATCTTCAAATACTCCACGTCCTGTTTCGTTAACTGCAGCTTCAGCTAAAATACCATGATGGTCTAGTCCAGCTACAGAACATTTAGCGACGATGTAGTCTACTTGTTCTTGTGTAAAATCTTCAAATTCTTCTAAAGCTTTTAAAGCTTTGTTTACAAGGTCATCAACATGAGCGTCAGTTTCTGCTTCAGTTGGGACAGCTTGTTGTACGGGTTTTTTTTCTGCCATTTTATTTCCTCCATAACTATTGTGAAATTTTTCATTTGTACACAACCATCTTACATGAAAAACATACAAAAAACAAGCATTATCGCTTGTTTGATGTGAAAAAATAACGTAAGCGATTACATTTTTAATTTCTTAAAATTTTTATTTGCAATAACAATATTGACACCTTTTTCCTTAAAATAAGCATATCTAAAACGGTTCTTTACACCCCATGTATTGATGTCTAATCCAGCTTTTAAAAAGAGTGCAATTTCATCTTCATCTAGAAAATCTTCACGTGCATGTACATGAAATTTTTGTGTTAAACATAATTGTTTATTTTTTTCATAATCATCTTCAAAAAGATAACCTAAATATAAAGATGAATCAATTGCTCTTAATTTATAAAGAGAATCAACATAAAAACTTGAAAATAAAACTTGATCTAGCATCCCCATTTCTTTGATCATTTGATAGCTTTCTAGTTC
>ERZ791785.430-NODE-430-length-37327-cov-3.640669_pt1 | contig 37327 bp, 39 predicted proteins | sample MGYA00509947_ERZ791785 | MGnify/ENA primary metagenome ERZ791785 (study PRJEB30046, sample SAMN00791982) | human gut metagenome | study: EMG produced TPA metagenomics assembly of the A metagenome-wide association study of gut microbiota in type 2... | reverse complement strand
TGTCACGGCGCAGGCTTTCCCAGTCATAATGCAACGGCTCGGAGGTTAAGCTGTCGATGTCTTTTTTGTACGTATCGATCGGTAAAATACCTTGAGCGTAAGTGGTTTCGTGGAAGTATTCACACGCGCCTTGTTCTTTCGCCAAGTTCATGGAGGCTTTCAATAAGTAATATTGAATGGCTTCGAAAGTGCGGTGGGTTAAATCGTTGGCGCTGCCGTCAGAATAACGCACGCCGTGTTTCGCCAAGTAGTATGCATAGTTGATGACGCCGATACCTAAAGAACGACGGGCTAGGGAACTGCGTTTTGCCGCAATTACCGGATAATCTTGGTAATCCAATAAGGCATCTAATGCGCGCACGGCAAGATCCGCCAAATTGTCTAGCTCGTCTAAGTTGTCCAATTTGCCCAAGTTAAAGGCAGAAAGAGTACAAAGAGCGATTTCGCCTTGTTCATCATTAATGTGGCTTAATGGTTTGGTTGGTAAAGCGATTTCCAAACACAGGTTAGATTGACGCACCGGTGCCACTTTCGGATCGAACGGCGAATGGGTATTGCAGTGATCCACGTTGTGAATGTAAATACGACCAGTGGATGCACGTTCTTGCATTAATAAAGAGAACAATTCCACGGCTTTCACGGTACGTTTACGAATGGATGGATCCTGTTCGTATTGTACGTAAAGTTCTTCAAACTTGTCTTGATCCGCAAAGAACGCTTCATAAAGTCCCGGCACGTCGGACGGGCTGAATAAGGTGATGTCGCCGCCTTTGATTAAGCGTTGGTACATTAATTTGTTGAGCTGTACGCCGTAGTCCATGTGGCGCACACGGTTGTCTTCCACACCACGGTTGTTTTTCAACACCAACAGGCTTTCTACTTCTAAGTGCCAAATCGGGTAATACACGGTTGCCGCACCGCCACGCACGCCGCCTTGGGAGCAGGATTTCACGGCAGTTTGGAAATATTTATAGAACGGAATACAACCGGTATGGAATGCTTCGCCACCACGAATTGGGCTACCTAGCGCACGAATTGCACCGGCATTTACACCGATACCGGCACGTTGAGAAACATATTTCACGATAGCAGAGGCGGTGGCGTTAATGGAATCTAAGCTGTCGCCACATTCAATCAATACGCAAGAGCTGAATTGACGGGTTGGGGTACGTACGCCAGCCATGATAGGGGTTGGCAAGGAAATTTTGAAGGTAGAAGTTGCATCGTAGAAACGACGGATATAATCCAAGCGAGTTTCTTGCGGGTATTTGGAGAACAGGCTTGCTGCCACTAATAAATAGAGGAATTGGGCGGATTCGTAGATCTCACCGGTCACGCGGTTTTGAACGAGATATTTGCCTTCTAATTGTTTCACAGCTGCATAAGAGAAGGTCATGTCGCGCCAATGGTCGATAAAACCGTCCATTTCATCCCATTCTTCACGGGTGTAATCATCCAATAAGGCATGATCGTATTTGCCCATGCGTACGAGTTTTTTCACATGATCGTATAAACGTGGCGGATCGAAATGGCCGTAAGCCTTTTTACGCAAATGGAACACCGCAAGGCGCGCAGCAAGGTATTGATAATCCGGCGTATCTTTGCTGATTAAGTCTGCAGCTGCTTTGATAATGGTTTCGTGAATATCAGAGGTACGAATACCTTCATAAAACTGAATGTGTGAACGTAATTCCACTTGTGACACGGACACGTTGTCGAGTCCTTCTGCCGCCCAAGTAATCACACGGTGGATTTTATCGAGGTTAATTGGCTCCAGTGTGCCGTCACGTTTGGTGACCATTAATGCCTTGTTCATGGAAGATGCCTGCTCCTTGTGAAATGTGTTAAAACACAATATATAGTTATTATTTAAAAAATTCTGCACAAGATAATGTGTTAAAAGTGAAAGTTCAAGCACTAAATTTTTCATTTAAATTATTGACATCAAATAACTGTTTATAAATTAAGGAAGAATTTTTCTAAGGGTAAAGATTGCATGAGTAAATTTGTGCGCGAGATCAAATTTTGAATTAAAAGAGGATCCAAGAATGGTTTTTAGGATCAAAAGTGCGGTCTTTTTTCCCAACAAATTTTAAACCACAACGACAAGTTCATCGTTTTTGTTTACAGGTGATTGGTTGTACCTGTATTTACGAGGCTTTCATTGGCATAAAAATTAAACGCAATCGATTTCGATTTTTTCATGTAATGGCATATAATCTCAGCCTTTCATTATGTCAGTTAAGAGAGCGTTCAAATGCAAAAATGGTTTAAACAGAGTTTAGGTTTGGTGTGTCTTTCGTCTTTATTTTTTAGCCAACAGGTGGCGGCAGAAGGGCGTTTGACCGTGTATTGTACGGTGCAAAATGCTTTGTGTGAAAAAGTGACGACGCAGTTCGGGGAAAAATATGATGTGAAAACCGAATTTGTACATGGTGGCACGGAAACCATTTTTGGCAAGATCAAAGCGGAGAAAGACAATCCGCAGGCGGATTTTTGGTATGGCGGCACCATTGAGCCGCATTTCCAAGCGGGCGAGTTGGGTTTGTTAGAAGCCTACCGTTCGCCAAAACAAGCGGAAATTTTACCGCAGTTTAAGTCGCTTATGACGCAAAAAGGTGATTTCACTTCCGTGGCATACATGTTGGTGTTGGGCTTTGGTGTGAATACACAAAAATTGGCACAACTGGGGTTGCCCGCGCCACAAAGCTGGGAAGATTTGCTCAAACCGGAATATAAAGGTGAAATTCAACTGCCAGATCCGCGCGCGTCCGGCACGACCTATACCATTATGGCAACCTTGATTCAGCTTTGGGGCGAAGAAAAAGCCTTTGATTATTTGAAAAAGCTCAATGAAAACGTCTCACAATATGTAAAAAGTAATTTAGTGACGGCGAATTTATCTCGTGGTGAAAGTGCGGTGAGTGTCGGTTTTGTGCATGCGTATGCTACAGAAAAAGAAAAAGGCGCACCGGTGGAAACGGTGATCCCACAAGGTAAAACCGGTTATGCGTTGGGTGGTGCAAGTATTATTAAAGGCGCACGCAACCTCGATAATGCCAAACTTTTTATGGATTTTGTGTTATCGAAAGAGGTGCAGGAAATGCCATGGCGTGAATTTGGCTTATATCAAATCCCAACGAATGCCAATGCGGAATCTTCACCAAAATCCGTTGACCCGAAGAAATTAGATTTTGTTGAATTTGATTTTGTGAAATTTGGTTCTAAAGACGAAGGCAAGCGATTAATTAATAAGTGGCTGGCTGACATCAAATTATCGAAATAATCCTACCTATGCTCGGCATAAGTACCGTGCCGAGCAAGATCTTATGCTGATGTATCCATGCTAAAACACCTATTCCATCAACCTATCATTTGGATTTTGCTCGCTTTTCTGGCATTTGCTTGTTTGCCGGTGCGTGCCTTGGATTATGGCCTTTTCGGGGCTAGCGCCAAAGAATATTTTGCTGCTATGGGATGGGCTCAGGTCAATATCAGTTGGTTGTGGTTTGCCTTGCTACTGATATTTCCTTTACTTCAGCGATACGCTGATTCTCGCCACTCGGCAAAAATAACCGTTATTTTGACCGCACTTTTGATCTTCTTCATTTGGTTCTCCGCGGAAGCTTATGCTTTTCGCTTCGGTTATGCGGTGATTTTCCTGTTTATTGCCATCGGCGCCATATTCGTGGATGCCTTAGCTCGTTTAGGTTTTTTACGGGGAGATCGTTTTTTATTGGCGGTCGCCACAGGGCTTGCCGTGTTGGTGATCGGCTTTATTTTTTATCCGATCACTGCATTATTTACGATCTTTTTTACCGGCGAATCCGGTGAGTTTGGCAATGTTTTTACGTTATTAAACCACCTTGGCTTGTGGAAAGTCATTGGTAATTCCTTGGCGGTATCGTCTGCGGTCGGCGTATGTTCTGTTATGTTTGCTCTTGTTTTGGCGTTGTACACCACAAGAATTGCCAAACGCAGTTTGTTTATCAGCAAGATCTTTTCCTTATTGCCGATGGTAACGCCGCCATTTGTGGTGAGCTTAGGCGTGATGTTGATGTTTGGTCGCTCAGGCTATGTCACTCAATTTCTCGGGCAACATTTTGGTGTGAGTCCGAATTGGCTTTATGGCTTTAACGGTATTCTGATTTCCCACACGTTGGCATTAACGCCAATGGCCTTTATGTTGTTGGAAGGCGCATTAAAAAACCTTTCCCCAAAATTAGAAGAGGCCGCCGTCATGCTCGGCGCAAATCGTTGGCAGAGTTTCCGTTTTATCGTCTTGCCTTTATTAAAACCGGCACTCGCCAATGCTTTTTTAATTGTCATGGTGCAATCCTTGGCAGATTTCAGCTCGCCTTTTGTGTTAGGTGGCAATTTTGATGTGTTGGCAACGCAAATTTATTTTTACATTGTGGGTGCGCAAAACGATTATTTCTCCGCAAGTGCCTTGGGGATTATTTTATTAAGCATTTCCCTCGGGATTTTCTGGCTGCAATATCATTTTATCGGGCGGAAAAATTACGTTACGCTCTCGGGCAAAGGGTTTGAAGGTCGAAGCACGCCTTTATCTTTCGGTTTAAAAATTACCGTTGTGAGCATTTTTGCTGCGTGGGTTGGCTTCAATGCCTTATTGTACGGCAGTATTTTTTACGGCAGCGTGATGCAGAACTGGGGTGTTAATCACACTTTTACCTTGCAGCACTACATCACGTTATTCGGACAAGGCTGGAAGAACGGTGCGATTCCGTCTTTAGTGCAAACCGTATTATTCGCCGTGATTGCCGCGCCTTTTACTGCCATGAGCGGTTTTTTGTTGGCTTATTTCTTTTCTCGTCATCGCTTCTTCGGACAAAAACACATTGAATTTCTCACGCTACTCAGTTTTGCGGTGCCGGGAACGGTTGCCGGGGTGTCTTACATTCTTGCTTTCAATAATGTGCCACTCTATTTAACCGGCACCGGGGCGATCATTGTACTTTCGATGGTCACGCGCAATATGCCCATTGGTTTGCGTGCCGCATTAGTGAATTTTAAACAACTCGATCCGGCATTAGATGAAGCGGCATATTCTTTAAAAGCCAGCGTTTTTCAAACCTTGCGTTTTATTACCTTGCCTTTATTGAAGCCCGCTTTATTGTCTGCTTTGGTGACAAGTTTTGTGCGTGCGATGACGACCATTAGCGCGATTATTTTCTTAGTCACCCCAAGCACCCGCGTGGCAACTTCGTTTATTTTAAATCGGGTAGAAGACGGCGATTACGGTTTAGCCGTGGCCTATGGCGCCAGTTTAATTGTGATTATGATGCTGGTTATCGGCTTATTTGGTCGATGGGTTGGTGAGACAAAATTAGGGCGATAACATGACACAACATATTGAATTAAAACAGGTTTATAAAGCTTTTGGTTCAACCAAGGTATTGCAAGATTTCAATCTTTCTTTTGAAAAAGGCAAATTTACGACCTTGTTGGGTGCCTCAGGCTGTGGCAAAACTACCATTCTGCGGCTGATTGCCGGATTGGAAGATCTCGATCAAGGGCAAATTTTATGTGACGGAAAAGATATCAGCAGGTTACCGCCACAACAGCGTGGTGTCGGCATTGTGTTTCAATCCTATGCGCTTTTTCCGCATCTAACCGTCGGGGAAAATGTGGCGTTTGGTTTGAAAATGAAGGAAAGCCATTCCTCCGACATCGCTGAAAAAGTCAGTCAAGCATTAAAAATGGTGGAACTCGAGGGATTTGAACATCGTCGCATCGAACAACTTTCCGGCGGGCAACAACAACGTGTCGCCTTGGCGCGGGCGTTGGTAATTGCGCCGCAAATTTTATTATTTGATGAGCCGTTAAGTAATTTGGATACCAATTTGCGTCGTACGATGCGTGAGATGATTCGCCATTTACAACAAAAACTCGGTATTACGGTGCTTTATGTGACTCACGATCAAACGGAAGCCTTTGCCGTTTCCGATGCCGTGGTTGTCATTAATCAAGGCAACGTTAAGCAAATCGGCTCGCCGAATGCGCTATATCATCACCCGACATCCCGTTTTACGGCAAACTTCATGGGCGAAGCGTCTTTCTTTCCGGTAAGCGTAAAAAACGGAAACTATATTTTGGTAGAAAATGCGTTGTCGATTGAATCAGATGTGCCACCGCCGGAGGGAAACTATGTGCTCGGTATTCGCCCGGAAGGGGTGTTATTGGCACTCACCGGTGAACCTGCGGAACGTTGTGAAGTACAATCGGCGATTTCTATGGGGAATTATTGGGAGATTCAGGTGCGATGGCATGGTTTGCCATTATTGGTGCATTTAAATCCGAATGATTACATACCAAATCAGCCCGAGTATTTCGTTAAGTTGTGTCCGATTGGTTGGTTTGTGCTGCCTGTAGAGGAATAGGAAAGACGGAAAGTGCGGTGGGTTTTTACCGTGTTTTTCGCCCTGTGTTAGAGGACAGGGCGAGGAAACTGGCGAGAGAGTATGAGCGGAAAATGTCCGTTATTCTTTCCAAATAATATGATATTGGCGATCTTCTTCGCGGTGAGAAATTAAAAACTTGGCAAAAATATCGTTCATTTCATCTTGTTCATTCACCAAGCCAATCCAGACTTCAGCATATTCTTCCGGATCAATTAACACGCCGATTTCTTCTTCCCAGTTATCAGCGGTTTCGACAAACTCCACAGCGCCACGTTCTTCAAATTGCAGATTAAATAATAGAATATCGGCAGGATCGAGATTTTCCGGTGCCATCTCAAGAAAAATATCGTAGGCAATATCAATTGCCGTATCGGGATCCAGTTTTTTGAATTCGCTCATTTGTGTATTCCATGCAAGTAAATTGGGGGCTCATCATAGCATAATTGCGGTGAAAGTGCGGTCGGTTTTTGCTGCGTTTTAAATGTGAAGAAAAGGGGCTTTTGGGACCCCTTTTTTATTTGTTTATGCCATTTTTTTCACCGATTTGCGAACCACCAATTCAGGGTGGATTTCAATTTTTTCTTTTTGATCGGATTTATGGTTAATACGTTCAAACAATAAATTCACGGCTTGCACACCTAAACGAGACTTAGATTGGTGCACGGTTGTTAGCGGCGGTGAATAAAAACGGGAGGCATGAATGTTGTCATAACCGATAATGGAAATATTTTCCGGTACGCGTAAACCTTTTTCGCCAATCGCAGAAATTGCGCCCAACGCCATGAGATCGTTACAACAAAATACCGCGGTTGGTAAGTTATCTTGGCTTAAAATTTTATTCATGCACTCATAGCCGTCTTCCGGTTCAAAAAAGCCTTCCATTACCCAGTTCGGATTAACGGTTAAACCGGCTTCTTTCATGGCATGGATAAAGCCTTCATAACGGGCTTTAGCCGTCGTTTTAGTGAGTTCACCGGCAATAATGCCGATGTGTTTATGGCCGTTTTCAATGAGATGTTTGGTGGCTAAATAGCCGCCATCAAAGCTGTTATCTTGGATGATGTCAGTATGTACGTTCGGGCCCCAATCCATCACGACCATCGGGATATTTTCAAAGGAATGAAGTAGATTTAACGAATCCGGCAAGTATTCGGAACACATAACCAAAATGCCATCTACGCGTTTTTTCGCTAGCATTTCTAAATGGTTTTTGATTTTTTCCGCATTATTTTGCGTGTTACACAGAAACAATGAATAACCTTGGCGATAGCAGTGTTCTTCTACTGCATGAATGATTTCCGCAAAATAAGGCGCTTCACTGGTGGTGACGATCATGCCGATAGATTTGGTGGTATTCACTTTAAGGCTACGCGCCACCGCACTTGGGGAATAATTAAGATCTTTGATGGCCTGTAAAACCAAACTTTCGGTTTCTTGTGCCACAAAGCGGGTTTTATTGATTACGTGCGACACCGTGGTGGTGGATACGCCTGCCATTTTGGCAACATCTTTGATGGTAGCCATAACTTTCTCCCTAAAAAATTTTGGCTATTATAAAGAGGTAAGCGCTTTTGGTTAAGGGCATAACACAGAATTTTTATTAATCTGTCGGCTTTTTCATATTTGGTTGGCTTTTTATGTGAATTTTTTGTTAAGATATAGGCTCTTTTAACATAAAGACAAAAAAAGAGGTGAATCATGGGGACTTTCGGTTATGCAATGATGACGGTTGCGCTTTCTCTTAGCGTGATTCTTGTTTTAGCGTTTTCCATTTTCTAATGAAAAACACATCAAAAAGAAACCGCACTTCGTTTTAAAGTGCGGTTTCTTTTTAGACTCATTTTTCTATTTTTCCTGCTAATCCATCACGGATTTTATGTTCAAAAAAGGCGTAGTCCACTAAAAAGGCATCATGACCATAGTCAGAGCTGAATTCGTAATAATTTAAATTCACGCCATTTTCTTCCAATAGCTGTTTGCTTTTGCGTAATTCCGGCAATTTGAACAGTTGATCGTTATCCACTGAAACTAACGTGTAGCGTGCTTGAATGCGAGAAAGTGCGGTTTTTAAGTCGGCATAACCGAGGCTTGGATCGTATAAATCCAACGCGCGTAGTAAATGCAGGTAGCTATTGGCATCGAAGCGCGCAAGAAATTTCTGGCCTTGGTAACTTAAATAAGACTCCACTTGGAAATAGTCACCCTGCAAATTGCCTTCTGCTTTGGTCGCGCGTCCGAAAGCTTTGGTCAGCTGAACATCCGTGCGATAGGTGAGCATCCCCAGCATACGCGCTAACGCCAAACCTTTATCCGGTTTTGCGCCGTCATAATAATCGCCATTATTGAAGTTTGGGTCACTGATAACTGCTTGACGCATAACGTGATTAAATCCGATGGCTTCTGCACTGAAAGACAGAGAAGAACATAAATTCACTATGTTAGAAACAAAATCAGGGTAATCAATCGCCCATTGATTGGCTTGCATCCCGCCGAAAGAACCACCAATGATGGCGTGTAAATGTGGAATCGCCAGTGAGTCTAATAAGGCTTTTTGTACTTTTACAATATCTTGTACGACGACAGTAGGAAATTGGCTACCGTATGGGCGACCGGTTTGCGGATTCAGTGAAGATGGGCCGGTTGTGCCTTTGCAACCACCAAGCACATTGGAACAAATAAAGAAATAGCGCGAAGTATCTAATGCCAAACCGTCACCCATGAAATTTTGCCACCAACCTTGTTGGTTTGCCTCTTGAGCAAAGTAAGGTTCAGCATCCCCGGTAAGGGCATGGCAAATTAACACGGCATTGCTTTTATCTGCATTCAATACGCCGTAAGTTTGATAGGCGACATCAATATGTTCCAGTTGACCGCCTAACGTAAGCTGTAAAGGTTGATGGGTAAAAACGGTGGTCTTTTTTATTGTCATTGCAAAATCCGGCGCAATTTCTCTTGTTATCAGTAAAGGTGAGTAACGTTACATCCTGCGACTATTCCTTGTCAAGAAATTTTAGACGTCTAAACTTCTAGAGGTTTTTAAGGCTATAAATAACGAAATTACACTTGAATTCCAGGCTTTTTTTCATTATGTTGAATACCAATTTTTTCTGATAAAACAGCCAATGAAATTGAATTTAAAAGAAAAGTTACAAACATATTTCACGCTAACGCAGATGAAACGACTTTCCCGTTACATGGCGTTATTTATGGCTTTTTTTGCGATTTTGTTGGTGATTGTGGATCAGGCGATTGGATACTATGTGCGTAATGACATCTACTACGACATCGAAAAAGTGCCAAATCGTCCTTATGGATTGGTGCTTGGCACGTCAAAATATTTCTCGGATAACACTCTGAATCTCTTTTATTACAATCGATTATTGACGGCGCAACGTTTGTTTGAAAAAAGAAAGGTGGATTATTTGTTGTTAAGTGGGGATAACCGTACATTGCAATACAATGAACCGCGTACCATGTTGAAAGATTTGAAAAAGATGGGCGTTCCGCAAGAGTTTATTTATTTAGATTTTGCCGGATTCCGCACATTGGATTCCGTAGTTCGTGCCGATCAAGTGTTTAAAGCACATTCTCTTACAATCATTTCACAAAAATTCCACTGTGAACGAGCCTTGTTTATTGCGAAATTCCACAATATTGATGCCATTTGTTTTGTTGCCGATTATCCGCAAGGTTATACAAAAGTACGAGTGCGAGAATTTTTTGCCCGCTTGCAGGCTGTGTGGGATTTATTAATGGAAAGGGAACCGCACTTTTTAGGGGCGCCGGAACCTTTACCCCCTCCGGTGACGATTCCCGATGTGACGGATGCTAGCAGTGGTACTTAATCACTTTACGGGTTAACGGCGTACTATTTGCCGTAGCTTTATGTTTTTTCGAAATGGCATTAAACGCTAAATTCAATAGGGATTGCGACACTTTATCGTAATCTTGCACGCTACAAATCACCGGATTCTCCAATAACTCCAACATTTCAAAATGACCAAAGGTTGCAATCGTTAAGTGATGAGGCACATGCCCAAAACGTTGTAATAATACCAACATCACGCCTTCTAATAGCGTAAATGAAGTAGTAAAAATGGTTGTCGGCAAGTCCTCTTGTTCTGATAACCATTGTGCAAACGTATTTGTCGCATTGTTTTTATGAAATTTATCTGTATATAAATAATCAACTTTTACCGCTCTATCTTTCAGTGCCTTACGAAAACCCTGCTCACGTTCCTTGCTGGTAGGTAGTTCAGGCAATGCCCCAAAGAACAACACTTGCTGTTGATTCGGCAGTTTGAGAAATTCCTCTGCTAAGCGGCATGCATCCCCTTCATCATCGGTCAAGACATTCACTACGTTTGGTGATTGAATACGGCGATCAAAACCAATAATTGGTACATCGGCATTTTGATAAAAATCTGTGTCATAGGGCAGAGCTGAAGAGACAATCAATGCATCAATTTGACGTTGTAATAAATGTTTTACACAATTTTGTTCATTCTCAATGTGATCATTCGAACAAGAAATTAACAGCTGATATCCTTTTTCCCGCAAACGGTTTTCTAATTTGTTTGCGATTTTGGCGTAACTGATATTTTCAAAATCAGGAATAATCAAACCAATAGTTTTACTTTTGCCCACGCGCAAGCTTGCCGCCATGGCATTGGGTTTGAAATCATATTGCTTAATCAGCGCCTGCACTTTGGCTATCGTGCTATCGCTTACGCGATATTGTTTAGCTTTTCCATTCACAACGTAGCTCACCGTTGTGCAAGAAACGCCCGCCAACTTGGCGATTTCATCTAATTTCACATTAACTCCTTATAAATGTCAGAAATAGATCGTAGATTGATTAAATTGCACAAATTTTGCATGTAACTACGCAGATTATAGCACCTCATTTTATTAAAAATGGAATGCATGTCACAAAATTGTTTATTTTTTATGGTAATGTACATATTGTACGTACTATGTAATATATTTGTATCTAATAGTTAGATATATATGTAAAGAGTTAAGGATAACATAATGGATATGATGATTAATGGAAAAAATTTAGAAAAAGTTTTTTGTAATCTATTGAATCAGTATAAGTATTTTTCTTTTGCAACTGCTTGGGCATCCACCGCTCATAATTCTTTTAAAGAACTAGTTTTATCAGAAAGTAAGATAAAAACTTCAACCATAGGATTGCATTTTTATCAAACTGAACCAAAAGTTTTAGAAAAACTTTATCAAAATAAAAATGTTAAATTTGTGTTGCAGACAAATGGTGTTTTTCATCCTAAAATATATTTGTTTTGGAATAGCTCTAAAGATTGGAGCGTATTAATAGGGAGTGCAAATTTTACCAAGTGTGCTTTTTCAGGAAAGAATTTTGAGAATATGATTTTCTTATCCAATGTTAATTCATGTAATACCCTTTTTAAGGAGATTAAATCGCTTTTAGAATCTTGTTTTAATCATAAGGATGCGCGATTTATTGATTTTAATTATATAAATAAATATATGAAATTATATTCCTTTAAACATAAAAACTTGGAGAGGTTATCCAATATATATTCTAATATAGAATTTGAAAGGTTACCTATTGATATAGATATACTAACTTATTCTTGGGAAGATTATTTTTATGAAGTAAAAATAGATAAACATCATAATTTTGATGATAGGCTAGAAATGTTACAAACCATACAGTGTTGTTTTGAGGAGAAAGAACATTTTAAATGTATGAGTTTAAATGATAGAAAACATATTGGAGGGCTTCTAAATGCTGGATATTCAAATTCTGGATGGTTTGGTAGTATGATAGGAAATGGAGTTTTTCATCATGAAATAAATGTTAATAACCCAATAATTTCAAGTGCTTTAGATATTGTTCCTTTAACTGGGGTAGTTGATAGAAAATGTTTTTTAGAATATATAAGAATTTTTAATTCAGTTAAATCCTTTAGACAAAACCCTTTAGGTAGTTCAACTAGATTAATTACAATGAAGAGACCAGATTTGTTTTTTTGTATTAATATACAGAATAAGAGATTAGGTAAAGAATTAGGTATAAAAAATTTAAATAAAGTGAATGCGGAACGTTATTGGGATGAATTTTTACAGAGACTATACGATACAGATTGGTTTAATAGTACTCCACCAGATCGCAGTGATAAAGAATTACTAGCCTGGAAGTATAGAATGGCATTAATTGACTGTATATATTATGATAAAAAGTAATTATTGAGAGCATCCTATTATAGTTTATGATAAATAGAAATTACCTTTATTAAGGAGTTAGTAGCTCTAGATGTCAATAATATAATCTAATGTGCGGTCAAAATTTACAACGAATTTTGACCGCACTTGATGTTTATATAGCGGCTATAAATAGCCCTTTTCTCCACGTGGTAAGCTCACTAAACCGGAGCGGACGATTTCGATGACAACGGCTTCTTCTTTTAGGGTGCTCACGAAGGCGTCCAGTTTGTCTTTGGTGCCGGTGAGTTGGATGATGTAAGACTTCGTGGTGACGTCTACAATTTGCGCACGGAAAATATCCGTCAAACGTTTCAGTTCTTCTCTCGCCGCGCCTTGTGCTCGGACTTTAATTAACATCACTTCACGCTCAACGTGTTCACAGTCGCTTAAATTAATCACTTTGAACACATCCACTAATTTGTGCAATTGCTTTTCAATTTGCTCTAGCACTTGTTCATCACCGTAGGTTTCGATCGTCATACGGGATAACGTTGGATCGTCTGTTGGTGCTACGGTAAGGCTTTCAATGTTGAAAGCACGTTGTGAGAATAAGGCAACGACACGGGATAACGCGCCTGATTCATTTTCGAGTAATACTGATAAAATTCTACGCATTATGCATTCTCCGGTTTAGTTAAAATCATTTCATTCATAGCGCCGCTACGCACTTGCATTGGGTAAACGTGTTCGTTGGCATCAACGTTGACGTCAACAAAGACCAGTTTGTTTTTAATGCTGAACGCTTGTTTGAGTTTTTCTTCCAATTCTTCCGGTTTGGCGATTTGAATACCCACATGATCGTAGGCTTCCGCTAATTTCACGAAATCCGGTAACGAGTTCATGTAAGTTTGCGAATGGCGACCGGAGTAAATCAAATCCTGCCATTGTTTCACCATGCCGAGGAAATGGTTGTTCAAACAAATGACGACGATAGGAATATCATACTGTTTGGCGGTAGAAAGCTCTTGAATGTTCATTTGAATACTCCCATCACCGGTAATACAAACCACCGTCGCTTTCGGATCGGCGAGTTTGACACCAAGTGCAGCAGGTAAACCGAACCCCATGGTGCCGAGCCCTCCCGAGTTGATCCAACGCCGTGGTTTGTCGAACGGGTAGTGTAAGGCTGCGAACATTTGGTGTTGTCCTACATCAGATGCCACATAAGCATCACCCTTGGTTAGGCGATAAATCGTTTCAAGCACTTGCTGTGGTTTGATAACGCCACTGTTGCAATCGAAATCGAGGCATTTTTCTGCTTTCCATTGTTCGATTTCTTTCCACCAATCAGTTAAATCAGATTGGGATTTAGCAAGATTTTCATCTTCCAATAACGATAAAAATTCCTCTAATACGCTTTCTGCGCTGCCTACAATCGGAATCGCCACCGGTACGGTTTTGGAAATGGAGGTGGGATCCACATCCACATGAATCACTTTCGCATTCGGGCAATATTTCGCAAGATTATTGGTAGTGCGATCGTCAAAGCGAACGCCGATACCTAAAATTAAGTCACTGTTATGCATGGTGGTGTTGGCTTCATAAGTGCCGTGCATACCGAGCATACCAAGGAATTGTTTATCCGTGCCGGGGAAAGCACCTAAGCCCATAAGAGAAGAGGTGACCGGCAAATTTAACTGTTTAGCAAAGCGTGTTAAGGCATCGTGGCAGTTGGCCGAAATCACACCACCGCCCACAAAAAGCACCGGTTTTTTTGCCACCAATAAGGCTTTTAATGCTTTTTTGATTTGCCCTTTGTGACCTTGCACCGTTGGGCTGTAAGAACGCAAAGTGACTTCTTCCGGATAAGTGTAGGCAAATTTGTTCAACGGATTGAGTATGTCTTTCGGTAAATCAATCACGACTGGACCTGGACGACCGGTAGAGGCAATATAAAAGGCTTTCTTAATGATGGTCGGAATGTCCTCCGGGTTTTTAACTAAAAAACTGTGTTTCACGACCGGACGGGAAATCCCCACCATGTCGCATTCTTGGAAGGCATCACTACCAATTAATCCTGATGGTACTTGTCCGGAAAGCACCACTAACGGAATAGAATCCGCATATGCCGTAGCAATGCCGGTAATGGCATTGGTGGCACCGGGGCCGGAGGTAACTAAAACACAGCCTACTTTACCGGTGGCTCGTGCGTAACCATCAGCCATGTGTACTGCGGCTTGTTCGTGGCGTACTAAAATATGTTCAATACCGCCGAGGGTATGAATGGCATCATAAATGTCTAAAACTGCACCGCCAGGATAACCAAATAAAAATTCAACACCTTGATCACGCAAGGATTGAACGACCATTTCTGCTCCCGATAATTTTTTCATTTTCACCTCTTAATATGTTGTCTTAAAAAACACTGATTTTTTTGACCGCACTTTTACATAAACAACGTAAATGTGGGTACTTTGTAGGGGATGGAATTATTTGTAATAGAAAGCAGCTGAATTGTCTATTTAAAATTTGATGAGAAAATGAAATTTTTCTGGATTTATCAGTATAAAATTCTTTTAAAGTTTTAATTTTGGTGTTTTATAAAATTATTTTTATTTTAGGTATAAAAAATGCGACTTTATGCCGCATTTTATAAATTTAACAAAATTATATTTTTTGTTTTGGTTTTGTGCGCCAGATCACAATTTAGCGTTTTTTAAAGATAAACACGAGTAAGGCAAGTACAGCACCTGTGGTGATAAAACCAAGTAGGCCGGAATAGGTGAAACCGACAACGATATAGCCCGCAATAGTTGCGGTTGCCACGATAAGGGCATAAGGCAACTGTGAGGTAACGTGATCCATGTGGTCGCATTTTGCTCCAGTGGAAGACAAAATGGTCGTATCGGATACCGGTGAGCAGTGGTCACCGCAAACGGCTCCCGCCATCACTGCCGATAAGCAAGGCAACATAAATTCCACAGAACCCGGCATTGCGTGAGAAGCAATCGCAGCAGCGATTGGCAACATAATACCGAATGTTCCCCAGCTGGTACCTGTGGAGAATGCCATAACGGATGCCAAAATAAATAAAAGTGCAGGTAATAAAGCAAGTGGCAATGTATCGGAAACTAAAGACGCTAAATAAGCCCCGGTTTTCACATCGCTTACCACATTATTAATTGTCCATGCGAAGAATAAAATGAGAATTGCACCGGACATGGATTTAATCCCTACGCCCCATGCTTTGATATATTCGGAGACATTCACCAAACGATCGGCAAAAATACAAAGTGAAGCAACTAATACCGCACTTAAACCACCGGTAACTAATGACACGCCAACGGTGGTATTTTCAAATGCCCCTAAGATGGAGAAAGGTTTTCCATCAGCTGCTAAAGCTTCGTTACCGGTATACATCATGGCGGAAACGGTCACGATAATTAAGGTTAAAATCGGTAATACAAGATTACGTACATGGCCTTTGACGTCAGAGAGTTGTTCTTCTTCTGTATTTTCAGCTTCTAACGCTAGTTTCTCATGTTGTGCCATCGAGCCAATATCAAAAGAGAAATAGGCAACAAAGAACACCATTAAAATAGAGAAAATGGCATAAAAGTTCATGGCACTCATCGCCATAAAGGCGCCGATTGGGGTATAACCGGTGAGTGAGTAGGTTGCAAATAAGCCTGCGATTAACGTAATAATGTACGCTCCCCAGCTAGACACCGGCATAAGCACGCACATTGGGGCTGCGGTAGAGTCGAGAATATAGGCTAATTTAGCACGAGAGACGTTGAATTTATCGGTAATTGGGCGAGCAATTGCACCAACTGCTAAGCTGTGGAAATAGTCATCAATAAAGGTAATGAAAACCAACGCAGCGGCAACTAATTTTGCACCACGACGATCTTTAATGTGTTTTTGCGCCCATTCGGCAAATGCGCGGTTACTGCCGGACATACTTAAAAGTGCGGTCAAAACGCCAAGCAATAATAAGAAAAGCAGAATGTTAATGTTGTTGCTATTCAAACCGTCTTCTTTAATGAAGAGGGACGAAATATTATTTTTTAAATACACTAAGGTATTCAGCGGTTCAAAGTTCGTCAACATGGCGGCACCGACCAGAATCCCGACACTTAAAGAAAGGATAACTTTACGTGTAACAATCGCTAATAGCAATGCAAGTAAAGGAGGAAGTATTGACCAAATTGACGATGAATAATCGATGAGTTCCATATGTTGTTCTACCTAAAATTAAGGGAGAACCACTGACTTTAAATATTTAGAATGACCAGAAATGATTTAAAACGGCAGGTAAATAAAGACCTAACCTAACCAGTAGCGCTCCATAGTTGTTATTGACTATGACAGTGACGGTTCTTTCGAAGACGCCACCAACCAGTTAAAACGACTTTTAACTGATTTCGGCAAACGTTCCTTTCCATTTTCTTCATCGTTATCCACTCTGAAAATATACTTATAACGTTTGCACCTCTACGTATGTATAGGACACCACAAGACTACAATAAAAAAAGAGAAATGCCAATAAGGAAATGGCATTTTGTGTGATAAATAAATTTAATAAATTCTGTTTACCTGGAATATTTATTTGTTTATGATAGCCGCTGTTATATTAATAACAGATATCGGAGGTAAATTTAATGACTGAAGTGTTAAAGGTTTTAACAAATATTCGTAGTTTACGCGTACTTGCCAAAAATGAATCTTTGGAATTATTAGAAAGTATTTTAGAAAAGTTACAACTGGTTATTTCTGAAAAAAGAGAAGAACTCTTGAAAATTCAACAAGAGGAAAAAGAGCGTCAAGAACGTATTGCTAAATATAAAGACTTATTAAAGCAAGAAGGTATTACAATAGATGAATTAGCTGAAATTTTAGGTGCGGAAGTTCCTCGTAAAAAGCGAGAAGCACGCCCGGCAAAGTATCAGTATGTTGATGAAAATGGCGTGACAAAAACTTGGACTGGTCAAGGCCGTACGCCAAAAGCGATTCAAACAAAATTAGATAAAGGTCAATCTTTATCCGATTTTGAAATTTAATATTGTTTTTAATTATCGTGAGAAACCCATTTTTATGGGTTTCTTTTTTATTAAGAGGATAATATGGTTGAAAATAAAATATTATTGACGGATTGTCCTGATGCTAAAGGACTTATTTCTAAGATCACAAATATTTGTTATAAGCATCAATTAAATATTGTGCATAATAATGAATTTGTTGATTTTGAAACCAAACATTTTTTTATGCGCACGGAATTACAAGGGATTTTTAATGAAGAAACCTTGTTGGCCGATTTAGCGCTGAGTTTACCTGAAGGGACAAATTGCCGTCTCATCAGTGCAAAACGTAAACGAATTGTGATTTTAGTGACGAAAGAGGCGCATTGTTTAGGTGATATTTTAATGAAAAATTACTATGGTGGTCTTGACGTAGAGATTGCAGCGGTGATTGGAAATCATGATTCATTGCGTACGTTGGCAGAACGTTTTGATGTACCGTTTTTCTGCATTAGTCATCAAGATTTAACCCGTGAAGAACACGATGAGTTGCTCGCTGAAAAAATTGATGAATTTGCGCCGGATTACATTGTGCTTGCGAAGTATATGCGAGTGCTAAATCCAAAATTTGTGGCGCGTTATCCTAATCGAGTTATTAATATTCACCACTCATTCTTACCGGCATTTATTGGTGCAAAACCTTATCAACAAGCCTACGAACGTGGCGTGAAAATTATTGGTGCAACAGCGCATTTTATTAATAATGAGTTGGATCAAGGGCCGATTATTATGCAAAATGTGATCAATATTGACCACACTTACAGCGCTGAAGCTATGATGAAAGCCGGTCGCGATGTAGAAAAAACAGTATTGAGTCGCGCTTTAGATTTGGCATTGCACGATCGTATTTTCGTTTATAAAAATAAAACGATTGTTTTATAGACCGCACTTTAATTGCTACAATAAGCACCATTCTGATTTAAGCCACCTTTCCGCCAAAAATCGAGGAAAGGTGGATTTTTTATTAATGATGATTTAAGGCTTGAAAAGTAAAGCTTAAGCCTTCATATACAACGACGTTACAAAATACAAGACAGGTTATGGGTAAGAAAAAACGCTCAGCGAGTTCTACTCGCTGGTTAAACGAACATTTTAAAGATCCTTTTGTACAAAAAGCGCATAAGCAAAAACTGCGTTCCCGTGCATATTTCAAGCTTGATGAAATCCAGCAAACAGACCGTTTATTTAAACCGGGTATGACAGTGGTCGATCTTGGTGCGGCTCCGGGGGGGTGGTCGCAGTATGTCGTCAGCCAAATTGGTCGGAATGGACGGGTTATCGCTTGTGATATTTTGGAGATGGATCCCATTGTAGGGGTTGATTTCCTACAAGGGGATTTCCGTGATGAAAATGTCCTGAGTACTTTGCTACAACGCGTTGGTGAAGAAAAAGTTGATGTGGTGATGTCGGATATGGCGCCTAATTTCAGTGGAATGCCATCAGTGGATATTCCACGCGCAATGTATTTGGTCGAGCTTGCATTGGATATGTGCAAACAGGTGTTGGCGAACAAAGGCAGTTTTGTTGTAAAAGTTTTTCAGGGTGAAGGTTTTGATGAATACTTAAAAGAGATTCGTTCTCTCTTTAGTGTGGTAAAAGTTCGGAAACCTGAGGCCTCTCGAGATCGCTCTCGGGAAGTTTATATCGTTGCAAGTGGCTATAAGTTTTAATAGGTTAAGTAACAAAGAAAGACAATCAATTTGATAACTTTAACTTTCGAAACAAATATAGTAACCTTGCAACATTTTATTAACTTTATAAGTATGGGGTAATGCCTTGAACGATATGGTAAAAAATTTAATTCTTTGGGTTGTTGTTGCTGTTGTAATGATGACGGCATATCAAAGTTTTAATTCGACTTCTACCGGTAGTGTAACGGACTATACAACTTTTATTACTGATGTTGAAAATAGTCAGGTGCGTCAGGCTAAGTTTGAAGACAATGAAATTTTAGTTACCAAAGCAGACGGTTCTAGATATACAACAGTCATTCCTTTAGAAGATAAAAACTTACTGAATGATTTATTAAATAAAAAAGTCAAAGTAGAAGGTACGCCTCCGGAAAGAAGAGGATTATTATCTCAAATCTTGATTGCTTGGTTTCCGATGTTGTTATTAATCGGCGTTTGGATTTTCTTCATGCGTCAAATGCAAGGCGGTGGCGGTAAAGCCATGAGTTTTGGTAAAAGCCGTGCGCGAATGATGACACAAGAGCAAATCAAAACCACTTTTGCCGATGTAGCAGGTTGTGATGAAGCGAAAGAAGAAGTGGCTGAAATCGTTGACTTCTTACGTGAACCGAAAAAATTCCAAAATTTAGGCGGTAAAATTCCAAAAGGGATTTTAATGGTTGGTCCTCCAGGTACCGGTAAAACGTTATTGGCAAAAGCGATTGCCGGTGAAGCGAAAGTACCTTTCTTCACGATTTCCGGTTCTGATTTCGTTGAAATGTTCGTAGGGGTCGGGGCTTCTCGTGTGCGCGATATGTTTGAACAAGCGAAGAAAAATGCGCCTTGTTTGATTTTTATCGATGAAATCGATGCCGTTGGTCGCCAACGTGGTGCAGGGCTTGGTGGTGGTCATGATGAACGCGAGCAAACCTTAAACCAAATGTTGGTTGAAATGGATGGATTTGAAGGCAATGAAGGCGTTATCGTGATTGCTGCAACGAACCGTCCGGATGTTTTAGACCCAGCGTTAACCCGCCCGGGACGTTTCGACCGTCAAGTTGTGGTTGGATTGCCTGATGTGAAAGGTCGTGAGCAAATTCTTAAAGTTCACATGCGAAAAGTACCTGTTGGGCCGGATGTTGATGCAATGACCCTTGCGCGTGGTACGCCAGGTTATTCCGGTGCGGATTTGGCAAACTTGGTGAATGAAGCGGCGTTATTTGCTGCACGCACCAATAAACGTATCGTTACGATGGTTGAGTTTGAAAAAGCCAAAGACAAAATCAACATGGGACCTGAACGTCGCACCATGATCATGACTGATAAGCAAAAAGAGTCCACCGCATATCATGAAGCGGGTCATGCCATTGTCGGTTATTTGGTGCCGGAACACGATCCTGTGCATAAAGTGACAATCATTCCGCGCGGACGTGCTTTAGGTGTAACCTTCTTCTTACCGGAAGGCGACCAAGTCAGCATCAGTCAAAAACAATTAGAAAGTAAACTTTCTACATTGTATGCAGGACGTTTAGCAGAAGACTTGATTTACGGCGAAGAAAATATTTCGACAGGGGCTTCTAACGATATTAAAGTGGCAACTAATATTGCTCGTAACATGGTTACTCAATGGGGTTTCTCCGATAAACTTGGTCCAATTCTTTACACTGAGGATGACGGGGAAGTGTTCTTGGGACGTTCCATGGCGAAAGCAAAACACATGTCTGATGAAACTGCGCATGTGATCGATGAGGAAGTTCGTGCGATTGTGAGTCGTAACTATGAACGTGCCAGACAAATTTTAATCGACAATATGGATATTTTACACGCCATGAAAGATGCATTAGTAAAATATGAAACCATTGAAGAAGAGCAAATTAAACAGTTGATGAATCGCCAACCGGTCACACCACCTGCTGGCTGGGAAGAACCAAGAGGTACTAATCGCGCTGAGCCTAAAGCAGCAGAGACTCAACAGGCTGAAAGTGCGGTAGAAAAAAACGACGATTCTACCTCCTCTGATAACTAAACAAAAAAAGCCTTTTCGGTTCGCCGCAAAGGCTTTATTATTGCAACCCGCTTCTTTAAGCGGGTTTATTTTTGGGAGTCAAAATGGAACATCATATCGAAGATTTAATCCATATTTTTAATCAATGTTTTGAACAAGAATACAACACCAAATTAGTCAAAGGGGGTGATGAGCCATTGTATGTCCCGGCAAATGAGGATTGCCCTTACAATGCCATTTATTTTGCGCGTGGTTTTTACAGCAGTGGATTACATGAAATCGCCCACTGGCTGGTCGCCGGTAAAGAACGCCGTAAATTAGAAGATTTTGGCTATTGGTATGAACCTGATGGACGTAGCGAAGCGCAACAACGTTTATTTGAAAAAGTGGAAGTCAAACCGCAAGCATTAGAATGGATTTTGGCAACCGCTGCCGGTTTTCGTTATTTTGCCAGCGCTGATAATCTCAACGGACAACCTGGCGATACTCAACCGTTTAAACAGGCGGTCTATGAACAAGTGAAGGTCTATGCGGAAAAAGGTTTACCAAAACGGGCGGAAACTTTGCGACAAGCATTAGTTAAGTTTTACGGCACAGAAGACGGTATTGATCTAACGAAGTTTGATGTGACAAGAATTTAGTTTAGAACGTAAAAGTGCGGTCATAAAATCTAACAAATTTTGTGACCGCACTTGATGTTTATTGTCGTGCTAATCGCAGGTTTTGTGGCAACGCTTCAAAGTTTGAGCGATATGGATTGATATCTAATCCACCTCGACGAGTGTAGCGCGCATATACCGTCAACTTTTTCGGTTTTGCATATTGCATGAGGTCACAGAAAATACGCTCAACGCATTGCTCGTGGAATTCGTTATGTTGACGGAAAGAAATAATGTAGCGCAATAACTGCTCACGATTAATTTGTTTACCCACATAATGAATCTGCAAGCTCCCCCAGTCCGGCTGTTGGGTAATAAGGCAGTTGGATTTGAGCAAATGGCTAACTAAAGTCTCTTCGACCACATTATCCCCAGTACAATTTTTCAGCAACTCAGCGTTAAACGCATAATCCTGAATTTCAATATCTAACTCATCAATACATTCGCCTGATAGGGCAACAATAGGTTGCGCCGTATAGTCTGCCAGCGAATTTAATTGCACCTTAACTTCGCCTTTGGCGCAATCCTGTAAATCCCGTTGCAGGATGTGTTGCACTTCGGCGGCGTCAGCAAATTTTGTTTGGTTAAAACTGTTTAAATAGAGTTTAAAACTTTTCGATTCGATTAAATTCTCACTACAAAAATCAATTTGTACATCGGCAATAGCCACTTGGGGAACGCCTTTGAGGTTGAGCCATGAAATTTCATATGCCGTCCAAATATCGGCACCGATGGAAAAGGGCTGCGTTTGTGTAATGCCCAACGTGTCGCGATTGAGATGGCGAGGGACCGGTTGTAATAAAGTGCGGTCATATTTTTCTGCATATTGAGTTTGCTGACCGAGTTTTAAGGCGTTCAAGCTGGGATCTTGATAATGCATAGTTTTCCTTATTGCCAATGCCATGAGAGATTTGAAACGAGGCGGCAATGATCACATTTAAAATAGAGGAAGTCAAAAAGTGGTTGGCTTAATGTCCAGTTTCGTTTACACATCGGGCAGCAAGATTGCAATTCTGCCTCGCGACTTTCGCCCCCGATGCGATACAAATAATAGTAAGTCGGAATGCCACTGTGGCGCTCAATTTCTTGTGCTAAATGATAGCCATGTTTAAACAGCGTGCTTTTTGTGTCGGTAATTTGTACCAAGGCGGATTCTTCTAACACCGAACCATTCATTTGCAACTGATCGCACGCCTGCCAATTTTCCTGCCATTTGATCAAATCCATTGCTAAGTGCGGTATGTTTTTCAGTTGTTTATACAACGGAATTGGCTGCAAAGTATCACCGCTTTGTAGTGGAGAACATGATTGCAAATAGGTGGTGTAGAGCAGTTGCCAAGGGGGAGGTTCTGTAGCCGTGATTTCTGAATTGAGATCTTCTGCCACAATCTGAAAACTCTCAAAAAACACACCGCACTTTTCTGTTGCCTGAATGGCATCATCAACCAAGGAATTATTGAATTCTGCCAAAAGGGAGGTTTGCTCCGGGCAGGTAACACGTACGGCCAACCCCGTCTGATTTTCCTGTTCAGCAACAAATTGTGGAATTTCACGTCCGATAATTTGCCCATTGTAGCGCCATTGTTCAACTATTTGATTAACGCAATGATTTTGTTTTTCCAAGGAAAATTGATCACTTTGTAGAGAGAAAAAGGCTTCGATTAAATACATAGAAAGGTAACGTTAAAGTTGAAAGGGCAAATTCTACACTAAATTTGCCATGGCTGGCGCAAAAACGCGAAATCTTCTACAATGAGCCGTTTTTTACGAGGTCTTTTTTATGTATCAACGAACCCGATTACATTTACAAAATTTACAGCAAACTATGGAGCGTTTAGCGTTGTGGCAAACACTGCCGCCACAAGAAGAGGCGTTTTTGAGCGATCAGCCTTTTGCGTTAGATACCATGAGCCCGACAGAATGGCTACAATGGATTTTTATTCCGCGCATGTACGCCCTTTTGGAAAGTCAGGCACCGTTGCCAAGCCAAATTGCGATCAGCCCTTATTTGGAAGAAGCACTAAAAGAAGAGGCGTATTTGGCAGAATTACTACGCCCGATCATTGAAATCGAAGAATTGCTGCAACAACAATGACGTTAGAGATTTTATATCAAGACGAGCATATAGTAGCGGTGAATAAACCGGCAGGTATGTTGGTTCATCGTAGCTGGTTGGATCGTCATGAAACCCAATTTGTGATGCAAACATTACGTGATCAAATTGGGCAATTGGTTTATCCCATACATCGTTTGGATAGGCCTACATCCGGTGTGCTGTTGTTTGCATTAAATAGTGAAATGGCAAATTTGTTATGTCATCAATTTGAGCAAAAACAAACAGAAAAAGAATATTTGGCGGTGGTTCGTGGTTATGTGACAGGGCAGGGCGAAATTGATTATCCGTTGAAAGTTCAATTGGATAAAATTGCCGATAAATTTGCGCAACAGGATAAAGAACCTCAAAGTGCGGTCACGTTTTATGACGGATTAAAAACCGTTGAAATGCCTTATGGCGTAGGGCGCTATGCTACTTCTCGTTATTCATTGGTTCGCTTAATACCGAAAACCGGGCGTAAACATCAGCTTCGTCGTCACATGAAACATATTTTTCATCCGATTTTAGGCGATACGCAGTACGGCGATTTACACCAAAATCGTGCTTTGACAGAACACACTGGCTGCTCTCGTTTAATGTTACATGCGGAAAAATTAACCTTCGTTCATCCGTTAACGCAACAGTCAATTACGCTTCAGGCAGGGTTAGATGAGCAATGGAAAAATGTAATGCAGATTTTTCAATGGTAAAAAATACATAAAAAAACGACCGCACTTTTTATGCAAATAATAAAGGACAGAAAATGTTAGATAATGATTTACTTAATTTAACGCATGAACAGCAACAACTTGCCGTTGAAAAAATTCAAGAATTAATGTCGCAAGGTGTGGGAAGTGGTGAAGCCATTGCCTTAGTGGCAAAACAGTTACGAGAACAAAATACACAAAAACAAAATAAAAATGAATAAAATGGGAAATTATAAAAGCTGAAGGGATTTTGCTGATTAATTTTGTTATTTTTTGTGATCTCGGTTTGATTTTACAACTTTTCTTATTGCGTGCGAGAGAAATTTATTTAAATATAAATGCCAACATATCAAGGTGATAGGGCAATTGTCTTATTGAAGTAAACGTAGTTCTAAAAGGACGAAAACCATAAGAGGTTTAAATTATGGAAGTTGGTGTTGTTAAATGGTTTAATAATGCAAAAGGATTTGGCTTTATTTCTGCAGAAGGCAGTGATACTGATATTTTTGCACATTATTCTGTGATCGAAATGGATGGATATCGCTCATTAAAAGCGGGGCAAAAAGTTCAGTTTGAAGTGATTCACGGTGACAAAGGTTCACACGCAACAAAAATTATTCCGGTAGCAGAATAATAAAGATTTCCTTATTTAGTCATTGAAATAAAGACAAGCCCAGTTGGACTTGTCTTTTTTATTTGAGTAAATCTTTTAATCCGGCTTTCATTGCCGACATTTGATTTTCATATAACGCTTTTTTCTCTCGTTCATCAATCATATACATGATAGTTTCCGAGAGCGTCATTTTCATTTTGCGGGAATATTTTGATAAACGAAGCCAAACCGCATATTCCAAATCAATAGATTTTTTCTTCGTGGATTGTTTTTCACCATTGAAGAAACGTTTTCTTCTAGCACGAATAGCCTGATCCATTTTAATCACCAATTCAGGGGCTAAATGCGCTTTTATCCATTCTTCAATTTTTTGCGGATAGTTTTGGCAGCCGATGAGTTGTTTAACAATGTCTTCTTGCAAACTTTTTTCTGCATAGCGTGTGACATTTTCACCTTCACGGGCTTTCTTTGTTAAATACACCCATTTCCAATGAGCTTCTTGATTTTCTAGCTTTTGATATTTCATAGGAATTCTATTTAGTGACGTGGTAACTCTGTCACTATACGCTGTTTATCGGCATTTTTCTAGCAGATTTTTACGCGATGCGAAGAAAGACGGGAAGAAATGTGCGATAATGCGCGCAAATTAAATAGACAACACAGAGATTAATGTGACTTTATCTTCTTTATCTAATACTACATTGCCTTGGAAGGCCTTACGTCCGGAATTGACGGTAACCGAGATTCCCTCACTATCTCAGGATTTTTTTGCGTTACAACCTCGCGCAGGTGAAGCTGTGCGTCATTTCATCCGAAATTCTCACCGCGCTTTATTGGTGATGAAAGCGGATGACCAAGCGGAATATGCGTCTTTATTGGAAGGTTTTATTAAAACGTACCAACCGGAAGTCGGCGTGTGTGGGGTGCAATATATCGTGGAACAAGGGGATTCTTTCTCTTTTCCACGTGTTTACATTGAGCCTGCACAATCGCTAGAAGATAATTTTGCAGCCAAAAAAAGCGTTGCTACGGCGTTATATTTGGATCAGTTCCAGTTATTCGGTTCGCTTAAAGTGCATGCGTCTTCTCATGATATTCAACTTCATGCTGGGCTGGTTCACCAGCTGAATAACGGCGTATTGATCGTGAGTGCGGGCGCATTATTGGCACAATTTGATTTATGGCAACGTTTGAAACAGATTTTAACGACAGGTGTGTTTGATTGGTATTCCGCTCATCCATTTAAAACGTTACCTTGTGAAATTCCGAGTTACCCTTTGTCCTTGAAAGTGATTGTGCTAGGCAATCGCACGGAATTAGCGGCGTTAGAAGAGCTGGAAGAAGCGCTGTATCATCTAGCAGATTATGCGGAAATTGAAAGCTATTGCCGTGTGGAAACGGCGGAGCAACAACAGCAGTGGATGCGTTATGTGCAATGGGTTGCCCAACAAAATCAGTTACCGGCGTTGGATTTAAGAGGTTTTAACAAACTGTATCAATTATTAGTGCGTGACAGTGAAAATCGCCATTTGATTAATGTATCACCGCTGAAATTAAAAATGATGCTCACAGAGACCGCACTTTTAACCGAATCTAATCCACTCAGTGCGGTGGATTTTGAACGTTATTTTCAACATAAAACAGCGCAATTTGGTTTTCTGCGTGAGCAAACCTACGATGGTATTTTGCAGGAACAAATTTATGTGGCGACTGAAGGCGAGATGGTGGGACAAATTAATGGTTTGTCAATCATTGAATATCCGGGCACTCCATTGTCTTTCGGTGAGCCTTCGCGAATCAGTTGTATCGTGCAATTTGGCGATGGCGAAATTGTGGATGTAGAGCGCAAAAATGAACTAGCGGGTAATATTCACAGCAAGGGTATTATGATTGCGGAAGCCTGCTTGGCCAATGTGCTTGAATTGCCGTCACAGTTGCCCTTTTCCGCTTCTTTAGTATTCGAGCAATCTTATGGTGAAATTGACGGAGACAGTGCCTCTCTAGCGAGTTTTTGCGTCTTATTAAGTGCTTTGTCTTCCTTGCCATTATCACAATCCATCGCGATTACCGGTGCAATCGATCAATTTGGTTTAGTGCATGCCGTGGGCGGTGTAAATGACAAAATTGAAGGTTTCTTTACTATTTGCCAACGTCGTGGACTTACGGGTAAACAAGGCGTGATGATCCCAAGTGCGGTGCTAAATCAGCTGAGTTTGTCAGAAGCGGTGGTAAGTGCGGTTAAAAACCAAGAGTTTTTTATTTATCCGGTAGAAACAGTGGATCAAGCCTGTGAAATTTTGTTGCAGCGGGATTTGGTGGAACAAGAAAATAAAACGTATGATTTTGACACCTTGCCGTTGTCTCGTTTGATTCATCAGCGTATTGATCAATATTCTGAACAGCAATCTCACAAATTCGGTTTGTGGGATCTGTTCTTCGGGAGAAAAAATCGCTAAATCAAAATAGCCATCAAAAATTAACTGATCGGACAAGTTTGGCGTACAAGTGTTAGCTATTTTAAATAACGGAATGCTTTGCTAGAATCCAACCCGCATTCAACATTACGTTGTTTAACCATATTTTATAGGATGATTAATAATGAACACTTGTACTCCAAACATTAAAGACAGTTACACTTACGAAGATTTATTGGCTTCTGGACGTGGCGAATTGTTTGGCAAAGAAGGTCCGCAACTACCTGCACCGACCATGTTAATGATGGATCGTATTGTAAAAATGACCGAGGATGGTGGTACCTTTGGCAAAGGCTATATTGAAGCCGAATTAGATATTCATCCTGATTTACCTTTCTTTGCTTGTCACTTTATCGGTGATCCGGTAATGCCGGGTTGCTTAGGTTTAGATGCTATGTGGCAATTAGTTGGCTTCTTCTTAGGCTGGGTTGGCGGTAAAGGTAAAGGCCGCGCTTTAGGCGTTGGCGAAGTGAAATTTACCGGGCAAATTTTGCCAAGTGCGAAAAAAGTGGTTTACCGTATCAACATGAAACGCGTGATTAACCGTAAATTAGTCATGGGCATGGCAGACGGCGAAGTGGAAGTGGACGGCCGTGTAATCTACACCGCAACCGATTTGAAAGTAGGTCTTTTCCAAGATACGTCAAGTTTCTAATTCACGTTTCTAAAAAACATTCAAATTTTTGACCGCACTTTTCTAGCAAGGAAAGTGCGGTTTGTTTTTGCAATATTTTTATCTTTATAATGAATTGGTTAATTTTTTTGCAGTCATCCATGCAATCAAATAAAAAACTTGTTTTAGCCTAAAAAGGTAGCTATTATTAGCGCACTTTTCACTGCGACCGTAGCTCAGTTGGTTAGAGCACCACCTTGACATGGTGGGGGTCACTGGTTCGAGTCCAGCCGGTCGCACCATCCTTTCTTTTCATAAAGTATCATAAAGTTCCATTCATCACATAAAATCAGACACTTACAATCTTTTTGTTTATTTTATTGTTTCATAAAGTTTCATAGAGTATCATTCAATTTCATGATTTTAGTATTACATTTAGTATCATAACTTCAATTTTTCTGTATTTGTAATACTAAAAATCAGTAAAAAGGTAATGTAATACCATCAATTTAGGATTGATAATACCAAGGTTTCCTATGCCAAAACTCGTTAAACCACTTACCACAACGGAAATTACAAAAGCTAAACCGAAAGAGAAAGATTATTCTTTGTCCGATGGTTATGGTCTATTTTTATTTGTTCGTGTTACCGGATCTAAGATATGGCGATTTCAATATTATAAGCCAATCACAAAAAAAAAGAACAATTATTAGCTTAGGGAGTTACCCTGAATTATCGCTTGCGGATGCTCGGGTTAAGCGTGATGAATACCGGGGGCTATTAGCAAAAAATATCGATCCGCAAGAGCATAATTTTATTATTGAGCAAGAAGCCTTACAGGAAAAAGAAAATCTATTTTCTACACTTGCTGAAAAATGGTTTGAGTTCAAACATCATGAGGTAAAAGCAGGGAATTTAAAACAAGTTACTTATGATGATATTGTCGATCGCGTTACTCGCCATTTGCTACCGCACTTTGGCCACATGGAGCTAAAAAACATATCTGCGCCATTGGCACGAAACAAATTAAAGTATTTAGAAAAAGAGGGGAAACTAGACACATTACATCGAGTTATCGGGTATATGAGCAAAATAATGACCCTTGGTGTGAATATTGGTTTGTTACATAGCAATCCTATTGCTAATTTGTCTGAGGGATTTTTAAGACCCATAGCGGAAAATAACCCGACAATCCCACCAGAACGATTGCCTGAATTCTTTGCTGCACTTCAATCCTCTAAAATGTCTTTAGAGGTTCGGTGCGCAATCGAATTGTTATTGTTGACCGCTACTCGTGTTGGCGCATTAACACAAATGGAATGGAGTGAAATTAATTTTGATGAAAAACTTTGGTACATACCAAAGTACAAAATGAAGGGGAGAGTTGGAAAAGTACAGGATTTTATTGCGCCATTATCAAAACAAGCGCTTGCTGTCCTTGCTGTAATGAAGAAACTCACAGGCAATCAAAAGTATGTTTTTACCGGGTTTAAAAACTCAAATGAGCCAATGAACAAGGAAACCCCAAACAAAGCCATTAAGAGAATGGGGTATCAAAATACACTGACGGCCCACGGATTGCGATCTATTTTTAGTACCACAATGAATAATGCCGAATTTAATCCGGAAATTATTGAAGTTTGCCTTGCTCACTTTGAATATTCATCCGTGCGAGGCACTTACAATAAAGCTAAGTACCTAACGCAACGGATCGAATATATGCAGTGGTGGGGGGATTTTGTTGAGGAGAGAGCGAGAGAATCTGCTGCAGTGTGCTTAACATCGGATTAATTAGCCATTTTCGCCTGTTTGCAGTCAATATAACGTTGAATGTCGGTAGATTTCCAGTAAAGGAATCTGCCGATTTTTATTGGTGCAGGGAAATCATTGTCGTCTTTCATTCTGCGTAAAAGAGTAGAGCGACTAATGTCTAATACTCTTGCCGTATTTTTTAATCTTAGTAATTCTTCAGTCATATTTACTCCAATAAAAAACCGCCCTTTGCGGCCATTGGTTATTCGGTTGGTGGTGGCGGTGGCGGGAGTGGTTGCCAATGGGTAACCTGCGGCAAGTCAAAACCATAGGTAGAGCCGACAAAACAGAAGCCGTCGTTGTATTTGCCGTCATCAAGCCAAGCTATGTCGAATTGTTTTCGGTGCGCGTATTAAGCATGGATACTTTCAGCTTAATGTTAGCGTCCCTTGTTTGTGAGTTTCGCGGACCGCCTTAATTACTTCAGCTAGTGCGTCGGTTCATTCTGCGTTTAATTCGCCGCGATTAAGTTGAGATAATGTTTTATCAAAGTTAGCTTTGCTCATGCGAGCCTCCTGTTATTTAAGTGTTGTTTGTAGATAAAAGAAAACCCGCCTTGTGAGCGGGTTGTTGTAATATGATTTGGTATATGCTATTTATTAACCTAATAAATTATTAATAATAAGGATATATTCATGAAATGCACTATTCATATAAGCTCTCAAGTTAAAGAACAATTACATTTATATTTTGACGAATATATTCAAGCCTTGAGACATTATTTGTCTAAAGATTTCCCAAATATTGAATTTGATTTCAAGTATGTGGATAAGCATAGTCAAGGTACTGGCTCAGAAATAAATCCACCTCCTTGTATTTGCAATATTTCATTTCAATTTCCCGCAACTAAAGGAAAAGATATTTCAGAAGAAATTCTTGGGGTGGCGGATAAGGTTGCATTAAATTTGAAGAAAAAGTTCAGAGATAGAAGATTTCATCAATCATTAGATCCTGAACCATTTTTAACTTTGGATGAATTACTTAATTAGCCCTTATACGCTTTCAGCGTTTTAACAAATTGCGGGATATGTTCGTCAAACGCTTTCATTAATTTTTCATCGCGCTCGGCGGTAAACAAATAAAGCGTTTGTTTTTGATACTCGCGGCAATAACTCACAAAGTCCCAAGTTTCGTAGCCCGTTACCCATAAATTCGCCTGCACCTGTATGACGTACTCAGCCGGCACGCCACCCTCAAGCAAATAGCGGATATGGGTACTCATTTTCGGGCATTTGATTTCAAGCCCTTTTTTGAGTGACGGAATTAATCCGTCGGGGCTAACCATTACATCGCGGTTTTCGTTGAGATACACGCCGCCGACCTGAATAACGTCATTACCAGTTAAAAACTCGTAAGCGGCGCGCGCCTGCGGTTCAAGCTGGTTGCCTCGTTCCATAAAACCGGATTTAAACGTATCGCCACCGCCCAAGATGCTTTCTTCGATCAACTCGGCCATATACTTGATTTGCGCGCTTGATTTTTTACCGGTTGCCGTCACAATATTTTCAAAGCCCGTTGCGGTGGGGATACCTAAACGGGCTTTTAACCATTCTTCCGAGCCTTGTTCGCAATCAAGCGTTATTAGACCGTCAATCATAGTGGAACATCTTCTCCATCATTTTCTTGTTGCTTATCAAGGCGACCGTTCAGGATCGATATGGCATTGTCGGCTTGCTCTTTTGTCATTTCGGAAATATCTGCATGACCGTATGCCGTCAGTAGTTTTTCCATGCTTGTACCGGTTGCGTCAATTAAACCGATTAACATTTCTTTCTGTTCGGATGTAATCAACGCCGAAACGTCTATCACGTTTTGTTTAGGCGTTACGTTTACCGGCTCACGCTGCGTTTCCGCGATGCGTTCTGCCTCATCTTGGTCGTAAATACCGGTGAAACCAAACGCCAAGCGCGCACACTGAATCATCGCTTTGTGACGTAACATTCTTTTCGGATGTGTCTTCCATGGGCCCATTTCACGAAAGCATTCGCTCATATATTCCGTTACCGAAATTGGTTTTGAGCGGTCTTTGCGATAAATTCGGCAAGTGCATTTTTCATCGTCTAAATCAAATTCGATGCCGTCAAAATTTGGGTTTTCATTGAGAATTCGCGCCCAACCATCAACGCCGACGATCGGAACAATACCATTTTGACGGTCGGGAAATGCGTAAATTTCTTTCGTCCAAGGATTTAATCCATATTGATTCGCCACGATTAAAAGTGCGGTCATTTGGCTGTCATTTACATTACCCTTGAAAGCGGTATTTTTTAATGTCGCCATCAAGTCGGAACCGTCCGCAATTTCAAAACGTTTAGCCAGTTTGTCTGTCAGATGTTGTAGTGCTGTTGCCATTTCGTTTTATCCTTTAATTCATTTTTTTAAGTGATACATTGTCGCCATACTGTGCTTTGATATTTCGAGCCAAGGCGATTGCTTGCTCTTGCGTGCCGGTAAATGCAATGCGGATTTCGAAGTTAAATGTCGGCTCATCAGAAAGTGCGGTCGAATTTTCTTGTGTTTTTTCTACCGCACTTTGTGTTTCTGTTTCGGACGCAATGGCTTGTGATTCCGCTTTTGCTTTGGCATCTTCTTCGGCTTTTGCTTTTAACTCTGCCTCACGCTGTTGTTCGGCATTTACTCGCTCCGCAATAATTGGCTCAAGGTCGTCCGTGCCGGCAACTAATTGCAGTGCGTCTCTAAATAAATGCTCATATGCAACCGGAATCATTTTTAAACGCGCTGTAATTCGTGCGGATTCCTGGGCCAATTCAGCAAGAATTAACGTTTTTTCGGCATTAACCGATTTAACTAATCCATCAAGCTTTCTTTTGTTTTTTGTCGCCTCTTCGAGGCGGTTTGTTATTGCTGATTTCGGCATAGTCTGTTCGAGCGCAAGAGAGACAGAGCTTTCATACTTGCCGCGTATTTCCGAAATTTCATCAAGCGCACCATTGACAATGCGCTGTTTAATTTCCGCTTCTTTGGATTCAACAAGTTTTTTGCGTTTTAAGCGCTCTTGTCTAAATGTTTCAGCCCACTCAGCAGCACTATCTAATAGCTCGGAGACTTCTTTGCTACCGTTTTTCACGCCGTCAATTACCGCACGGATTCGTTTTTCAACCGCTTCAAGCTCTTTAACTTCTTCTTTTGCGCGGGCAAAATCGTCATCTGTTTCAAATTTTTCGGTAAGCGTTTTTAAGTACGCGTCAGCTTGTTTTTCAAAGTCCTTGAAATTTGTTGCAACAACTTTACTTTCGGTTGTTAAAACTAAATTAAATTCGGTGTTCATTATGCCATTCCTCTTCCTAAATTTCGTTTGGCCACAATTGCGATCGCGTTGTCTCGGAGGTCTGCTAACTTATCCCATGCTCCAGTACCAATCGCTAACCACTGCATATTTAAGTCATCATCACTAAGAGAGATTGCGTTATTGATTGCGTCAATTAGTGATTCGTCACCATTTTTTGCAGCCTCATCAATTCGGGATTTTTCCGCCTCAAGCTCGACTTCGTATCGTTCCGCCTCTTCAATTTGTGCGTGATGATCAGCTTCTAGACTATTTTCCCAATATGTTTGTAAACTCATCTCCGCACCTCATCTAATTCTTTCTGTTTTTGCGCTGTGTAGGCTTTCATGTATCGAAGTTCTTCTGCTGTTGGTTCACGTGGAATGTCGCCGAACTCAAGGCTCGCTTGACGTTGCCATTCCTTTGCTATTTGCTCGCTTACCGCGTTATTGTTGTAGTCAGTATCAACGGCAAGAGTAGGGCGTGAAAGGGATAACCCAATTAGCGCAACACCCCAAACGCAAGCGGTAATCACTGCGCAAACAATCCAGTGTAGGTATTTATCAAGCCATTGGATGATTTGTTTTTTTCGGCTTGGATGTTGATTCAAAAGTGCGGTAGTAAATCGTTGTTGTTTCATTTTTCACCTCAAAAAAAAGCCCTCCGTAAAAAGAGGGCAAACCTAAGGAACCAATTTTATAGGTTGCATAAGTTTTAAGCCCTCATGCTCGGCTGTGGGGTTGCTAGTTAGCTCTTGTTATTAGCAAACACAAGAGCCGTTGAATAAGTGCCTTTCTTTATGCTTGTAAGGCTCAAGCCCTTATTGTCTCTCACAACACTAAGGAATATAATTAAATCTCTCACAGCACAAATAAGGATTCTTCTATGAGAAACTATTTAATTTCTTACGATTTATACAAAGCTGGGCAAAATTACGATGGATTGATTAGTTATATTAAAAGCCATCAAGTTTGGGCTGCTATTCATAAATCAGTTTGGTATATCAAATCCAATAAATCTGCAGAACAAATTCGTAATGAACTGCTCATTTATTTAGATAAGAACGATAGTGTCTTTGTTACGGATATGAATAGTGCTGCTTGGAATAATCTGCCTGAAGGAAATGGTGAATACATTAGGCAGAATTGGATGAGGTAGATATACTCCCATTACCAGTGTTTAGCCCATTTCTATTAATTATTTCGATTGCTGAACAACATCTTTGAGCGATTAATTCTGGCTCTAAACAGCCATTTTCAACAGCTCTCAATACAGCCCATTTGATATTTTCTTTATCTCTTTCAGATAGGCTGTTTTCTTTTTTTTCTTCCATTTTTAACCTCATTTATTTTATGTTTGCCATTTCAAAGCGCACTTCTTCTATCATTCATTCCGGTTGTACTTCCCAAAATATCTCTGTCCTAGCAAATGCGCTTTGAATTGGTGTCGCAGGGTGGATTCAAACCACCATCGCACGGATTAAAAGTCCGCCGTTCTATCGGTTGTAACTACTGCGACATTAACTGGTCCGTGGGCTTGTTTGCCGTTTCCCCGACCATCCTCATATCCTCGAAGGATTGCTTAAAGATATAAACAGCGCTGCCCTTGATTCGCCAACCACCTCTTTTCGGTTAAACACGCGACACAGTTTTCTGCTTGGGGGTTACTCGACTTAAATCAGCCGATAATTTATATCCCGCATGAGATCAAATTGTCTAAAACTCGAAACAGGTTAATGATGAGCGCCTTTCTTTATGCTTGTAAGGCTCAAGCCCTCTTGTGTTGCGACCACTGCGAGGAATATAATGCTCCCCTGCGACCATAATTTAATCGAGGAAAGCTCTATGAGAAGAGAGGAGAAAGGTCACGTTCCGCCGAGACCAACGCCACCGCCCAAACCAAAGTAAGGATCTAAAAATGAACGGTAAAACAAGAGAAGATTTAGTCTTTGAACTTTATTACAGCTATAATTTAGAGAACATCTATTATCATTTTAATGCTCGCCTAAATAACCTGTTAGTTACTATCCAATTACTACTCTCATCTGCCATTATTGGCGATCTAAGTCGCTACTTCCCAAATGCGAATTTTAATATCCTTGTTGGGATTGTTTTGGCGATATTGAGTATTGTTTCTCTTGTTTATCGTTTCGGCGAAAAAGCCGCTTTGTCACAAGTCGCAAAAGGTCAATATCAAGCGTTAATTAAACGTTATCCAAAAATGAATGACGATGAACTTAATAACGCCTTAACCGAGACCGATGCTATTGATAATCATATTATCGGAGTATTTTGCGACATTTCTCATAAACGCTCAGCTATTCAGCTGAACCGAGAAGATGACACCAAACTAAATTGTTATCAGTCAGCTATCGCATGGTTTTGCGGTGAAAGTTTTAATTAAGGATTTGTTATGAGCGATGATTATTCATATAACCCCAAAAAACCAACTCCACCGCCTACTAAAAAATAGGTTTTTATACCCACATAATAGTGGGTATTTTTTTACCCATTATTAACCTGTTTCAAATTTTTAAAGAGCATTGAGATTGTGTATCTCGTTTTGTTGGGTGTATTATATAAGATATCTTATATATAGTAAAGCAATTTCTTATAGAATTTTATATGAAATCTATAAATATTCTTATATTTTATTGATTTTTAAAGAAATAAATTTTCAAGAAATGTGTTTATTTGCTCATTTTTTAATCGGTAAATGTTGTGATTTGAGATTCTGATCACGGAATAAAAGTAGGATTATGTGATAATTCCGCTATATTTTTTATGGAGGTTTATATGAAAAAATTACTTGTTGGCTTATGTCTTTTCCCTTCCATTGCTTTTTCGACAGAAACAGGCGAAAGCTGTGCCAAGATTGAAGATAGCGCTAAACGACTTGAATGCTATGATTCGGTATTTCTAAAATCACCATCTCAAAGCGAAAAAGAACTACAACAAAAATTAGATGATGAATTGGCTAAGTTAAAAGCGGAACTTGCATCTTGGCGATATAGAGAAAGCAAGGATGAGATGAGAAATAAAACATCTTATTTTGCGTCTAAAGCATCTGATAATACTATTGAACTATCATTTCCTTACCAAGGTGGATCAAGCATTACTCTAGTGTTGCGTAAGCATAGTGAGTATGGGAATGATGTGATGTTTAATTTATCTAAGGGGCAGTTCTCTTGTCGAATTGATGGTTGTAATATTTCAGTAAAATTTGATGATGAAAATATAGAGAAGTATGCAGTAAGCGAATCAGAAAGTGGCTCTAATGACGTATTATTTCTTAGCGGAAAAAAAAGCATGAAGAAATTTGTGGATAAACTAAAAAGTGCTAAGAAAATGGTTATCGAGTTTCCAATTTATGATTACGGACGAGCTCAATTTACCTTTACTACTCAAGGTTTAGAGTGGAAACATTTTTAACAAAACATAAGCCACGCAATGCGTGGCTTTTTTGATACTTATTGAATTGCAATGGTAGGCATATTTACTGAACTATAGCCGCCATTCTCTAACATTGAGATAATGCTCGCTCTTGATTAAGGGTAAAGATAATTGATTTCTAAAGAAAAGAATTTTGTTTGCTTGTTTTTTGAGCAATAAGAGAGCGAAACAGGGCTACACTTTGAAAAAGTGCGGTAGAAAAGTGCGGTAGAAAAGTGCGGTAGAAAAGTGCGGTAGAAA
>ERZ791785.415-NODE-415-length-38681-cov-12.874877_pt1 | contig 38681 bp, 41 predicted proteins | sample MGYA00509947_ERZ791785 | MGnify/ENA primary metagenome ERZ791785 (study PRJEB30046, sample SAMN00791982) | human gut metagenome | study: EMG produced TPA metagenomics assembly of the A metagenome-wide association study of gut microbiota in type 2... | reverse complement strand
GCCCACATTATGTGCATGATTATGAGTATGGAAGAATAAGTGAGGAGATTAAAAGTTTTTTAAGGATAAGGTTGATGACAGTATTATGAGGATTCTGAGTAAAGAGATAGCCAGTGAATTGATGGAAATTACATTTGGAGATAATGGTTGAGCTGAATAGGACTAAAACATATGGATTCCATAAGATGTAAGAGTAACATTCATGAGAATATAGAAAGGAGCTCTTTTATGAGCAAAGAATTACAGATAAGAAATAGCACTGTGGATTTTCTAGTTTTTACACGAGATGCAGGAGAAGACGGAATAGAAGTCAGGGTTCAGAATGGCGATGTATGGCTTACGCAGAAAGCAATTTCGCAGCTTTTTGATGTAGATAGAAGTGTGATTACAAAACATCTGAGCAATATTTTTAAAGAGGGAGAATTAGATGAAAATTCAGTTTGTGCAAAATTTGCACAAACTGCGGATGATGGGAAAACATACAATTATAAGTTCTATTCATTAGCAGCTATTATTGCTGTGGGGTATCGAATTAATTCAGAACGGGCAACGCAGTTCAGGACATGGGCAACCAAAGTGTTGGATACATTTACAAAGCAGGGTTATGTTCTTGATAAAAGCAGATTGATTAATGGACAGATTTTCGACGAAGATTATTTTGAGCATCTTATTGCTGAGATTCAGGAAATCAGAGCAAGTGAGAGAAGATTTTACCAGAAAATCACAGATATATATGCAACAGCAGTTGATTATGATAAGAATTCACAGGTGACAAGAGAGTTTTATGCAACAGTTCAGAATAAGATGCATTATGCAGTTCATGGTAATACAGCGGCAGAAGTGATAGTGGCAAGAGCTGATCATAATAAGGAACATATGGGACTTAAATCATGGAAAAATGCGCCTGATGGTAAAATAGTAAAAACAGATGTGTCAATTGCAAAAAACTACTTGGAAAAAGAAGAACTTGCAGAATTAAATGAGATTGTGACAATGTATCTTGATTATGCAACAAGACAGGCACGAAGACATATTCCTATGACTATGGAAGATTGGAAAACAAAGCTTGACGCATTTCTTAGATTTAATGATGCGGATGTACTTCAGGATAAAGGAAAAGTAACAGCAGCTATTGCAAAGGAATTTGCAGAAAGTGAGTTTGAGAAATACAGAGTTATACAGGATTCACTATATGAAAGTGACTTTGATAAATTGATGAATGATATGGAAAAGAATGATGCTATCCATTAGTACCTCAAAATTTCTAGTTGCAGAAACATCGTCCGGAGATTATAATTTCCATAGGTGGACTTGCAAACTATCAGATGATTATTCTCTGAATAGTAAACAAACCTGCAAGCCACCGGAACTACACACAATAATGAAAAAATGCAATGGTACTGGATTGGTACTAAAAATATGTGAAACGAAAAATAATGTGTGGAAAAAGTATAGGCTATCAATACAAAACGGTATAGATAACCATATTAAAATAACCTGAATCAAACTAGACTCTGCGAGTTTGAATAGAGGAATATGCCTTACAAAGTCTGTATTTATGGGCTTTGTGGGGCTTTTTATTTTGAATGGGGGATGAAATGGGGATGTTTCACTCCGATTTAGTAAAATTGGGCTCAAATTTTGACTCATAGTGTCAAGAAACCTTTGAAACATGCGCATTTGAGCGTGGGGATATATTTTTGGAATAGAGCCAATTTTTCAGGTTCGGTTTTATTTTGCGGTAGTCGGTCAACCTTGCTTATAGTATAATTGGTTATAGTTTATATGAAAGGTTGTTTTTTTCTATGATAGATTTAATGCTTAAGTTGCATACATATGAGCCTTATGAGAAGGTTTCTGGCAATGAAAAGGAATATATAGATAAAGTGTTGTGTGGCGATATCGCTGGTGATACAGTTGTTATATATAAAGAGTATGTGATGTATGATGAACTGTTTAGAGGTTTTCTCAGTCATGTACAGTATGCTGTTGATGGTATTAATTGGAAAAGAATAAAATGGGAGTCGCTTGACTGGTTAAGTGAATGGAAAGATAAATACTATCCATTTGTAAATGGTATGATAAAGGGTAGAGCAGTATATCCAGTCATTTTTAAGAAAATATGTTTCTTTTGGTTGGTAGAGGTGTCACATATAGGTACTTTTCAGGACGATGTAAAATATGTGATTGTCTTTGTATTTTTGTGTGGTTTTTGGGGTAATAAATGTTTCCCAATACTCATGGGGTAGGGGGTAAACGCCAGTTGCCTTTCTATGGTCAGGTTGTTATACTAAAAATAAATACTAAGTGGAATTTTGTAGGAGGTTAGCATTATGATTAATAAATTTTTCAGAAGAGCGAAACGTATGGAAGAGACAATTGATGTTAAAGGTATTGAAACTGAAGAATTTCCCAAAACACTAGGGGATTTGGCAAAAACTGACCATTTATTTTATAGATTTTCACAATCATCTCCAGGGAGGAGTGAAGAAAAAGTATTTGCTCAATATATACCAGGACAAATAACAGAAGCTAAAGATAATGAAAAATATCTATCATTTGTTACAGAGGAAACGATTGCGAGCTGTTTTATGTATGGTGATATGATAACACGATTGAATTTTAATCTTGATGATGAAGCATTTAAAAAGATAGCAAACACACCAATAAAATATATAGGAAATGCTTTGGGAGAATATGAGAGTAAATATCTTCTTGTGGAACAAAATTATTCATTAGGAGATATAACTACTATCGAAATGTTATTTGAATTAGTGCAAAATAGTAGTCAATTAATTTCTTTGTTTTATTTTACTTATGGTTCATTGGATCAAAGATTGCATGAATTTGGTTATAGGGAATCGGAACAATTGGTAAAATATTTGAAGGAAGAATTTAATAAAAACATTCATATCACTCCTGATGATATGAGAGGCAAGTTAAGAGAGTATATAAAAAATATTGAAAGTTGATTTATATTATATGCATAGATTATGGTATAATGGTACAGCAATTCTAAGAAACATTCGATAAAGCTACAAGTTTATAATGTAAAGGTACAGAGTCATCTTCGGATGACTCTAATTTTTTGCACTTTTTTGCAAACTGGCGAATAATTGAACAGTTCATGCAACTTTTTAAGAAAGATTTTGAGAAGTTGTTTACAGAAAATGAGACGAGAGCTAACATAGCACAAACCTATGATTGGGGCAAAAATTATACAATTGGAGGATTTTTTATGTTATTAAGCACAATTACTGCAAAGCATCCAAATTCTTTTGTTCTGCTAAAGCCAAAGAGCAGAGATGAGCAGAACCATGTCAGGGATTGGAATGTTTTAAACACAGCAAAAAAATATGATGATATTTTGAGGATTGCAGAGTATTACAGGTCAGAGGGGATAAGCAATGCAGTTATATTGTCTACAAGTGATGAGCTTGTTGTTCCACAAGAGGAATCAGCTAAATTCTTTAGGGTATATTACAACTTATTCACTATAGCAAAGGTTGTTGTTCATCTACCTTTAGGAGGTTAGGCAATGGGATTAGTTGACAGAGCTTGTGATAGATTTTTTGAGATTGCAAGAGAGCACTGGAGAGGACAAGGTTTCAACGCTGATATAGTAGATATTTTCGACAAATATTGTGAGGAAACAAATAAAGTAATAAAAAGAAATAAGGTTAGCGTTATAACTACTTTTCTGATTCAGCTTTACGGTTACAATCATATTGAACTTCAGAAGGATATCACAAAAATCATTTTATTAGAGCCATCGGATGCCTTTGGACTTAAAGACAGAAAAAAGTTGTTAACAATTATTTGGTACACAATACAAAATCTCTATGAGGATGATTGGGCTGACGTGCTTAATGAAGTGAATCGTCTGGCAGAGTGGAATAAAGCCAACAATGAAGAGGACTTTCCCATAAATTAGTCAATCATGGGGTATCTTGTAAATTTTTCTTTGGAAAATTTCAAAAATAACTTGCAATTAATGTCAAACAGAGTGATAGATAGACACACGAAAAAATAAACGTGTTTGAAAGGAGCATTTTCTATGATTATTGTATTAACACTGACTGGTGGACTATTACAAATTAAAAGTGTCCAACTAGTTGTGGAAGAACGAGTTATTTTTAATGGTGCAGAGCAGAGACTGGTGCAGATAGCAAAAGATAATAAGCAGACAGCAACAGGATTGTATTTTCAGGTCGAGACAAATATGCAGAATGTGTTTGTGAGCAATAATTTCTTTATTGGGAACCTTATTATTGATGTTAAGGTGTGAGAATTATCGCAGAACGGTGGATAAAAGTTATGGGAAAATTGGAGAAAGTTATTGTAGAGAATGGAATTACTTATGTGCTGGGCGAGGATGATATTTATTATCCGGATTTACAGTTGCCAGAGGAAACAAATTATAATATCGGAAAGTTTGGACATATGAGATGTGAGTATCTGAAAGAGTTCAAACATGGATATTATATGAAGCTGTTGCTTGATGGAAGGCTAAATGAATATCTGCATGATATTGATGAGGAATGCTATGAGATGCTGGACAGGATTGTGGAACAGATGAAGGAAAAGCAAGGTGTGACAGAGGAGTTGAAGGCGGAGAATCAGATGATGTGGGTGGTGAAGATGGATAATATTATTGCTTGTACGGAGGAGATTGTAGTGAGGGAGCTGGTGTATGTGTGATTTGGGGCAGCCTGGAGGCTGCCATTTTTTGCTATATTATATATCGTTAAATTCACAATAAAATATTTTTTATGAAAAAAAGTTGCATAAAAAATATTTGATGATATAATAATGATAAGTAAATAGGAAAAGTGACTTGGAGGAATGAGCCATGATTATAGAGGTAAGAGCAAAAAACTGTTATGCATTTGAGGATGATATTACATTTTCAATGAAAGCAGATATGCGAAATAAAAAATTTGGAGCAAATGTTCACAAAGAGAATAATTTTAATATCCTTAAAACGGTAGGAATATATGGACCAAACAATGCTGGTAAAACATGTCTAATCAAGTGCATTAGGGCAATAAGAAATGTACTTTTAAATAAGAAGAATGGACTGATGCCAAATATATTTACTGATAGTGATGTATGCGAGTTAGGTGTTACATTTATGGCATCTGAAAGAAAGTTTTCTTATGATTTTAAGTATGATGCAGAAAAAGAAGAATATATATATGAGTCATTTTCGGAGATGTTTAAAGATCAGTACAACAACGAAAAGGAAGTTTGTTGGTTAAAAAAAGATACTGTTAGTGAAATATATGAGTGTATTGATGAATCTGTTCAGAATATGATTTCAGTTGTATCGAAGAATAATTTGCTATGCTATGTGGTAGATACAAGTAAATTCGAACATATCAATGAGATGAAGCAGATTCTTGTCGGATTTGCAGAAAAAATTGATATCATCAATATGAATAACATACCTATGCAGCACACGATTGAACTTATGAAGAATAAGAATCAGTTACAGCAAAAGGTTGTTGAGTTCATAAAAAATGCTGACTTATATATGGATAATTTTGAATATGTGGATATGGATAAGATACAGCTGAAAACTGGTGAAGGTGACGAAAAGCCAGATGAGAAAGTGCTTGATATTCCAGAGAACATTATGGATCAAATCAGATTGGTTTCTACTTATAAGGGAGTCCATGTGCCAAGTATGATGTTTGACTCCACAGGAACAAAGAAGATTGTAGCTATTGCCAGCTATGTAATTGAAGCACTTGAGCAAGGCAGGATTTTAGTCGTGGATGAGTTGGATAGCAGTATTCATTTTAAGCTTACCAGGGCGATTGTTGCGATGTTTAATAATGAATTAAATACAAGTGCACAGATGATATTTACAGTACATGATATAAATCTTATGGATTGCAAGAGAATGTTTCGAAAGGAGCAGATTTGGTTTGTTCATAAGGATGAAGAAGGTGTGTATGTATATTCACTTGCAGATTTTACAGCACAGCAGGGCGTACGAGATACGACAGATGTTATGGAAAAATATCGGAAAGGTGCGCTTGGAGCTTTGCCAGATCCTGAATTGATTAACTCATTGCTTAGTATTAAAAGTGGTGTAAAGGGGGATGATGCCGATGCCAAATAAGCTCCCTAAGTTTTTGGATAACCATAAAATCTGTATTATCTGTGAAGGTAATGAGGAATATGAGTATCTAAATCGATTAAAAAATTTAAAAGTATGGAATGAGCAATATGATATTTCATTGGTCAATGCTGGTGGAAATGGTAATATCCCGGCGAGGTATCAGGATCGATATCAAAATGGAGCAGATGAAATTGTGCTTGTATTCTGTGATACGGAAAAGAAACCTCACGAGCAGTATGAGGACATTAAACGCAAAATTAATGAGTTTCATGGTGTGGATAGTGCAGCGAATGAAGTGATTATATTTGGTAATCCATGTACGATGCAGATTATATCTAAACATTGGACCGATGAAAATCTGAAATCTCCGGCAAAACCAGTGAATGCTCCCTTGATAAAGGAATATACAGGGGTGGAGAATTACAAAGGAAGAGCAGACCAGATTCAGAAAGTTATGGAACATGTTACTGTGAAGAATTACAAAGATATGAGCCGACGAGTGAAAGATTTGGATTCGGATGATTCTGTTACTGGCAGCAGTAATTTTGGAAAGTTCATAAAGCTGTTTGAGAGTGATGACAGTGGGTGGATTGATGAGATTAATGGAATATTAGAAATGTAGATTTTATGGTTGGAGGATAAAGAATGTATAATATACAAATTCATAATTGCAACAACATTAAAAATGGAACCGAATAAACTTAATATTAAGTACGGTATTAATGGAACTGGTAAAACTACAATTGCAAATGCTATAAAATACTCAGTTAAAGAGGATAAATTACAGGATTTGCAATCATACTATTCCACGGACAAAGCAAGTATTGAGGTAAGTCCCAAATTTAATAAAATCCTTGTATTTAATGAGGAATTTATTAATCAGATTGTATTTGTTGAAGACGAGGTAATTGAGAATTCATTCGAAGTTTTTTTGAAGACACCAGATTATGAGGCAAAGAAAAGACAGTTAGATGAACATCTTAAAATTTTACGAGAGATTGTGGTAGAAGATAGTGAAATTGTAGATTTAAAGAATAAGCTAATGACAATAAATGGAAAATTTAGTAGGACGTCTACAGGCAAGTTGAGTACTACTTGCGTACTTAAAAGTTTGTTATCAAAGCAGAATTTATATAACATACCAACAGAGTTGGAGTCATATAGACCCTTTATTGAAAATGCAGATAATAATATTGCGTGGATTGATTGGGTAAATAAAGGGGAGGCATTTGATAATATAGATTGTTGTCCGTATTGCTCAGAGGGACTAAAAGAAAATCATATTCAAAAAAAGGAAATCTTTAAGAAAACATATAAGAAAAAAGATTCACAAAATTTAAAAGAAATCTTAGAGTTAGTTCAAGAATTGAAAGAATTTATATCTGATGAAAAATACAATGATCTAATTAAATATATAAAATCTGAAACACCTGATGATGTTATTAAGATGATTGTAGGAAAACTTACGATGTAGCTTGATTTATTAATATCAAGATTTGATGCAATTAGTGATTTTGGTAGAAAAAATATTGCAATGGCAGATATTTCGGATATTGAACAACAGATATCACATATGGAAATTCCAGTAGATATTTTTGGAATTTTTAGAGGGGAAAAATTACTGAATATATTTTCTAGAATCAATGAAAAAATTGTGCAATTAAATAAAAGGCGAGGTTTCTTCCTTGAAGAAAGAAATGGGGGAGCTTAAAGGACTCTTATTAGCAACTATAAATGCTTCTCAAATGGATATAAATGACTTTTTAAAAACTGCTGGAATAAATTATGAAATTGAAATAAGGGCAGAGGATGAAACAAATAGTAAAACTATATTAAAACAATGTTTTAGTGATGAGAAGTCGAATGTGGAAAATATACGAGAACACCTAAGCTGGGGTGAAAAAAATGCTTTTTCTCTAATTTTATTTATGTATTATGCACATATGCAAAATTCGGATTTAATTATATTAGATGATCCGGTATCATCATTTGATAGCAATAAAAAATATGCAATTTTGCATAGAATGTTTAAAAATATGGGTAAACAGCAAATATCTCTATTGGATAAGACTGTTCTGTTACTTACGCATGATTTTGAACCGATAACTGACTTTATAGTAGTAGGTAAAATGTCTAAAGATAATGCTGTCGCATCATTTGTATGGAATGAGAATGGTATAGTGGCAGAGCAAATAATAGATCCAGAAGATGATGTTTGTATAATCACGGAGGAATATGCTAATATAGCGAGAAAAAGTGATATTAATATTGTTAGCAGGGTTGCGTTTTTAAGAAAACTGTGTGAATTAAATGGGCGTCAAGGAGAATGGGGAGAGGCATATGAGATACTTTCTTGTTTAGTACATGCATCAGGTATAAGAAGAAAATTGGCAAATGATACATATGTTGACATGGATTATACTGAAATTGAAAGTGGAATGAGTAAAATAAAAGAATTTATTCCAGGTTTTGACTTTGAAGAATATAAAGATAGTACTTATACGATTTCTGGAATAAAGACTTTATATGAATGTGAAAATAATGCTTACTTAAAAATTCAGCTGTTCAGAGCAATATGTGAGATAGCAGGTGACACTATTAAATTATCGCCTTTTGATGATGGGTGGTATAAGTTTATAGATGAAACTTATCATATTGAAAATGATTATCTTCATTATTTAGACATATTGAAATTTAACATTGTGCCGAATTATATTTCTAATAAGGTAGAGGAAATGGTGAGAAAACTATAACAGAGTGATTTATGATTGCAAAATGCTTGCAAAAAATACCAAAGCGGCAAAGAATATGTAGAGTTTTAAGAATAATTATACAAAATATGCTAATCTATAATTTGGCTAGATACAATATATAGTTGCTAATATCGAGTTTGAATAACGGATTAGAATGCCGAAAGCCTGTATTTATGCGGGCTTCCGGCATTTATTTTATCAAATGGCTCTAGTTTGGCTCTATTTGTGAGTGGAGTAATGTACAATTATTGCAGAGCAAATGCAGATAGCCATAGCTGAGAACAGCTGGACGGCACTTGACCAGAATGAATATGAGAGAAGATATGCTGACATTATCGAAAAGCACAATACTATCAAATCAGAATAGGACAGGATTTCAGAACAGCTTGATAGAAAGCACAGAGGGAGTTGTTCAAGAGATTCATTCGTGCATTGGAAAAGCAGGTTACTTTGATAGAAGAATTCGATGAGGGACTTTAAAGCAGCCTTGTGCAGGAAGTAGTGAAAATGTCAGGAATGATATACGATTTATCTCCAAGAACGGATTTGAAATAAAAGCGAGATAAATTAAATTTTGAGTTGACACATATTATACTAGAAAAAATTAAAAATTTGATTATAAAAGGTCATATTCGACGGAAAATATCGTGGTTGACCTTTTATATTGCAGAAATATGACATAAAATAGATATGCTAACCTGCTGATGTAAGGTATAATGAATATATTAGGGTTATTAGTACATAAAGGATCGGATGTGAAAAAATGATAGTATACAATAAACTAGGTAATTACTTAAAATCAAAAAATATGAAATATATAGATTTGCAAAGGGAACTTGAATTAAGCCCTTCTATGACTGCAAAATTTACAAAAAACAGAACAATATCCACAGACACTCTCAACAAAGTATGCGAGTATCTTCATGTTCAACCTGGGGAAATAATGGAGTGGATACCTGACGAAGAATATGATAAGCAGAATTTAGAAAAACAGGCTATTGAAGCACAAATTGCTGAACTCCAAGCAAAATTAAAGAACTTAAAATAGGAAGGATTATTATATGGGGTATAATAATAATTATGCAGGAATGCACATGATAAGATACAGTCGCTATGGACAATATGATGATTTGAAATATTATGATAAATTGGCTGAACAAGAGAAACAATGCAAAAAAGTAAATGCTAGACCCGAAAATAGCAATAGCGAAGATAGAAAAAATAAATTCAAAAAGAAATTAGTAGATTTAAATAATAAATATGGTGGTGGTTACGGAGTAGATGAATTGATTGATGCACATCATTTTGTATATTCAAATATAGTCATGTCTAATGTAATGATTATTGCGATGAAAAACAAAAAAGATATATATGAAATATTAACAGAGTGCGAAAACACTATGAATAAAGATTATCGAACCAATGCAGTTCCAAAAATCGGTTGGTCATATACACCGATTATGGATAAATTTATGATTTTTACGTCATTGCTTGCTGAAAAACTAAATTGCAATATATGGGATTTCTTTGTTAATGAACCAACACAAAGAAAGGATTTTGTTTATAGGTTGATTAAACAACTACAAGCGGGGTTATATTTATATCCTGATGATGGAGAAATCAATATGGATCAGAGTGCAGATTTTTTTTACAGTAATTTTGATCATACATATGGTATGTCTAGCGTGATACACCAGCCGTTGTATTGTGATATGGCATTAACTTTTTCAAAAGAAATTTATGAGGATGAAATTAATTATTCTGTTTCATTTGGGGATATGACAATAAACTCAAATACAAAATTTGATTATATGTGTAAAGGCGCTTATCTATGGGAAGAAGATAGTGGTGAGTTAAAAGATTATATTGAAAAAATTATTAGTCAGCATTCTGAATGGAGAGAATGAATGTTAAAATAGGAGGGAAAACATATGGCATTTTTATTTTTTGTATTTATAGCAATCATTGGAGTGCTGTTTTATGGAGACTCTTCCTTATTAATTGCCATATTAAAATTCGTAGGAGGGGCAATACTTGTATTTGGTATAATGGCAATAGTTGCATATTGTCCTTGGTTATTACTTGTTGTTATAGCAGTAGCATTATTTGTAGTATGGGCTTGTTCAAATAATAATTCGCAAGGCAATAATACAAATAACAGCAATAGTTCTTTAAACAATACGAATACACAACCGATTCAAAAAAATATTGAAGAAAAGCCTATCAATAATCCTAATCTTATTGGATTTAAAGCAGAACTTCAAGAAAACACTTTGACACCACAACAAGCTTCTGATGAACAGTGGGAAAAAGATAAGAGATATGTCAAAATTTTTTGAAATGTGGAGCAATATAGATATTACATTATCAGAATTCGATGCCTTTTATTATATTTATAGCCAGATGCTTAATCAGATTGAGAATAAAATTGGTATGAAGTGTTCACAATTAAAAGCTGATACATATATATCCGTTGCTAGTATAATGGATGAGGAACTTCAAGCATTTACAAAAAAAAATGAAACAAATCCATATTACATTCAGTTGCTTAAAGTTAAAATGGATAAGTATTTTGGAAAGAAGAATGTTACTAACGTAAAAGAATGCTTAAAGGAAGGGACGGTATATGGACCACTATGTGCATATAGATTGTTTTATGTAGGATGTTCTCGTGCGAAAAGAAACTTAGTTATTATGATTAATAAAAAAGATATTGAGGGCTTTGAAGACAAATTACGTAATAAATTAATGATAACTGGTTTTAATGTATTATAAAATAAAAAAGTGACAGATGTAGTTTATGATAAAAAGACTTTAACATAGCGGCTGTAATGAAATTATATCAATAAAGTCTTATGAGATTTGTTACTTGATAAGACTGCATAAAATTAAAATCATTGGCTAAGCTAATGGTTCTGAATAAATAGTTGGAGAAAATATATGAACGAAATAAAATTGATTGAAGAAATAGAAGATGCGATACATAATAAAAAATATGATGAACTTTTATATAAAGTAGAATTAAAATTGAAAAAATTGTTTTATAAATATACTACAGAAGATGTGCTGACTTTGATAAATAGGACTATTATATTTCACAATTATAATATCAATTGTAAGGAAGAAAATTATTCCGAATATCAAAGAGATAAGCATGTTTCATTGAAAATTCTATTATCATTACCAGAGTATTATTACAAAAATATATCAGAAAAAGGAAAAGACTCTATATATGATTATAAAAGTGTCATTGACGAACTGGTTGGGATAATAACAGAACTTGAATATGTATATTATTATTATCCGTATAAAAACAAAAAAGATTTTATGCTTAATAATGAAAATCAATTTTATATGAATTATTTTAAATCATACTACTTTGATTATCCGGCTATAGAGATAAAAGATTTTTTGGAATTTTTTAAATCTAATATTAATTTATGTGAGGAAGTGTTAGATGATAATAATTTTAAAGAATCACTCGATTTAATGCTATATTTACAGGAATTTGAAAGTAACTTAAGAAAAGAGAAACTTTCACTAAATTTATTATTTGATAAGGACATAAGAAGAATAATTAATTCTGAAAATATATATATTCTTTATCCGCTAAGAACTGTAAAGAAAATATGTTGTAAAAAGAAAATTAACTTTAAAACTCTTATGAAAAATTATGCATTTGATTTAGAAGATAATGAAAAGAAAGAAACTGATTTAATAGATATACTTGCGGAGTCTAAGGATAAACGTTTTATGTTCATAACTTCGAAATTTCTATTCTTTCCTAGAAATTATTATTGGATGTACAAAATGTATGACATAGTATGGAGAAGTGCTAATATTTCAAAAAAAATAGATTATGGAAAAACAATAAAAAGTTTGATGCATGAAAATACGATTTTTGAATTGTTAAAAGAATATTTTGGACAAAATAATGTTTATGCAAATGTGTATTTAAAGAGAACAGGACGCCAATATGCAGAAAAAGATTTTGTTGTTTTTTATCAAAATAAAATTTTATCCTTTGAAGCAAAATCTAATTTGTTGCCTAAACCCGAATTAGATGATAGTATTGATAATGTAAAATTAAAGTGTGAGGAATGTATTAGAAAAGCATATGCCCAAAGTTTAGAAGTGAAGCAGAAGGTTATGAGTGGTACAGCTGTATTTTATGATTGCTCAAATAAGAAAAATAATGTAGTATTAGACTTGAGAAATTCCAAAGTTGATGAATGTTTACAGATAATAGTTATGTATGAAGAATATTTGGGGATTGAAACTAATATTGAACATATATGTCCAGATTTTGATGCATGGATAATTGATATTAAAAATTTGAAATTTATTCTTGCAGATACAATTGGAAAAGGAAAATTTGAGAGATTAATTGATTATGCTAAAAAAAGAAAAAATGCATATGGTTTAGTTGACGTTCAATCAGGTGAAGAATTAAAAGTTTATAATTTATATAAAAGTATGCCCATTTTCTTTGAATATGATTGTAAAGATAGAGGAATAAGCGTACATATATAATATTTTGAATATTAAGCCTACCATAAATTCATGTAAATTATAAAAAAATAATAAATTACAGAAAATTTGAAGCTGAATGGAAAATAAGGCTTGAGTATTTTTGCATATGTTAATTAAAATGATGTAATTTTATTTTGTAGTAGTATAAAACAAACTTGAAAGCCACTAGAACTACACACAATAATGACAATATAGCAATGGTACTGGATTGGTACTAAAAATGTGTGAAACGAAGAATAATGAGTGGAAAAGATACTGGTTATCAATACAAGAAGGTATAGATAATTATGTTAAAACAACCAGAATCAAACCAAACTTTGCGAGTTTGAATAACGGACTAAAATGCCGAAAACCTGTATTTATGCGGACTTTCGGCATTTATTTTATCAAATGGCTCTAGTTTGGCTCTATTTGTTGGCGGGATAAGGGTTGCGAAAGCACTGATGGAGAAATAAAGGCATAATGGTAAGGAAAAAGTGATATATGCATCTTGGAAGCACAGGAATACTGAAAATTATAAGTTCAGCTGGAACAAAAAGTATGTTATGTACTGGAGAATTCCGGGGATCTGTGGGGAGTAATTGCGGGGAAAAAGGGAAAAGCGTATAATGCAAGAAAATAATGTTTTCACAGTGTAAAATAGAGGAGAGAACTATCATGCAGAAAATACTGATTGTAGAAGATGATACAAATATCAATAATCTGCTTCAGGAAGCATTATCCAAAGCAGGCTATTCCTGTGAGCAGGCGTTTTCCGGAACTGAGGCAAAGCTGCTTTTGAATATGCAGGAGCATAGCTATGCACTGGTGTTGCTGGATTTGATGTTGCCGGGAATTACAGGAGAAGCAGTTCTGGAGGAAATACGGAAAAAGGGAAATCTTCCGGTTATTGTTTTGACTGCGAAAGATAGCTTGGATGAAAAGGTAAAGGTTTTAACTAGTGGGGCTGATGATTATATAACGAAACCTTTTGAAATCAGAGAGGTACTGGCAAGAATTAAGGTACAGCTTCGTCATACAGAAGAAAAGGAAATAAAAGAATCTAACCTTTCGTTCAGAGAGATGGTATTGAACAAAGCTACTTTTCAGGTCAGCATTGGTGGAAAAATACTTCCTAAGATAACAAGACAGGAGTTTGCGATTTTAGAATTACTGCTCAGAAATCCGAAGCAGGTTTTCAGTAAAGAGGACATTTTTGAATATGCGTGGGACGAACCATATATGGGTGAAACAAAAACTCTGGATGTACATATAAGCAATATTCGTAAAAAGATAAAAACAGTTACATCTGAGGAATATATTGAAACAGTCTGGGGAATCGGTTATCGTCTTCATCTATAATCTTTACTCTTTTTTTACTATTTATTTGCGTTTGATTAGGATTATTCATTTATGATAAATGCAGATAAGAAAAAGGAGATGAAAAACTTGAGCGAAATGTTATTGGAAACAAGAAATTTGACTAAGCAATATGGACACCATAAAGCTGTGGACAGTGTCAATATGCATATTAAAAAAGGTGCTATTTATGGTTTTATCGGTCGGAATGGAGCTGGGAAGACAACTTGTCTGAAGATGATTAGTGGACTTTCCAAGCCAACTTGTGGAGAAATCGAGATGTTCGGATACAAGGGAAAGGATTTGCAAAAAGTTCGATCACGGATAGGATGTCTGATTGAGGCACCGGGACTTTATGGAAATATGACTGCATATGAAAATCTGAATATCAAATGCAAGCTGTTTGGAATAAAGAAAAAAAGTTATATTGAAGAAATATTGAGAATTATCGGTCTGGAGGATGTGGGAAAGAAAAAAACAAAACATTTTTCACTTGGAATGAAACAGCGTTTGGGAATTGGTCTTGCTTTGGTTGGAGAACCAGATTTATTAGTTCTTGATGAGCCAATCAATGGATTGGATCCACAGGGTATTGCAGAGATCCGGGATACGATTCAGAGACTTCAGAAAGAGAAGAATATGACAATATGCATTTCCAGTCATATTCTTGAGGAATTATCGAAGATTGCTACTGATTATGGAATTATTCATAATGGAAGTTTATTACAGGAAATTACAAGAGAAGAATTAATAAGAAGATGTAGTGAACGGATAGAGTTGACATTGGATCATCCGAAACAGGCGATTCCGGTGATGGATTCTATGGGATTTACTAACTATCAGGTAACAGATAAAGAGCATATTCATATTTTTGAACGATTGAATGAAAGTGCAGCGTTGAATATGGAACTTGCAAAGTCAGGAATTCCGGTAAAAGGGATTTCCATAACCAGTGAAGAACTGGAAACTTATTTTCTGAATCTGACGGGAGGTGCGGATCATGCTTAATATAATAAAAATGGATTTATACCGGATGCTTAAAACCAAAAGTATGTATGTAATCTGGATCGTACTGGCAGCAATATTATTGATTACAACATCTTTATGCAAGACAGATTATGAGCTTTTGACTGAAAAGGATGCCATGAAACAGGAGCAGGTTACTGAACCTACTGTGGATAATATTAATGTGGGAATGATGGTAACGCTGCCTACGGAGCCGGGAGAAAAGGTGACGGTATATGATATCTTTTTTGCCAATTCCCAAGGAAAATTGTATGCACTGCTTTTGGTGATTTTTACTGTTCTGTTTTCAACAGCGGATATCAGTAGCGGATATATTAAGAATATAGGAGGTCAGGTTAGAAATAGAGGAACTTTGATTTTTTCCAGGGCAATTGCCTTGGCTGTCTTTACGGTACTGACAATGGCAGGTGCATTCTTATTTCAGGCAGCGGCGAATGGTATTTTTTTCGGGGAATTGGAATGGGGAAATACAAAGGCAATTTTATCTTATTTTGTGACTGAACTGGCTCTTCATTATGCACTTGTGCTGATTTGTATGGCGATTGCAATTATTTTGAAAAATAATGTAATCAGCATGGTCATTGCTGTCTGTCTTAGCATGAATATAATGACTATTGTATATGGGATGATCAATAGTGCTATTCAAAAAATAGGAATTCAGAATTTCCAGATTTATAAGTATACGATAACAGGAAAATTATCACTGCTTCCTATGAATCCGAGTGGAAATGAGTGTTTGGCGGCATTTGGTGTGGCAATAGTGTTCATCGTTATGATGATATCAGTAAGCAGCGTTGTTTTTCAAAAGAGGGATATTTAACGGATGTATATCGTAATTGGGATATTAGCAGGAATTATTATCTTACAATTTATTATTATGTGGAAATACCAGCGGCAGGTGAAAGACATCTGCCGCCAATTGGCGTTTATGATGAAACATGACAGTAACATGTTGATTAACCATGAATTTGATGTGGGTGGAATAGGAAAGCTTTCTGACAAGTTGAATGAGCTTCTGGAACTGCGAAGAAAAGAGAAGCAGCATTATCAGGAGAAAGAAGCTCTGATTGCGGACACTTATACAAATCTTTCTCATGATATCCGCACACCACTGACATCTTTGGACGGATATTTCCAGCTAATGGAAGAATGTGAAAATATAGAGGATCAGAAACGTTATTTAAGCATTATCCACGAAAGAATTCATAGTCTGAATGAAATGTTGGAAGAACTTTTTATGTTTACAAAGTTAAAAAACGAATCTTACAGTTTGGAATTGACATTGTGCTGTATGAACCGGATTTTGAAAGAAACAGTTTTTTCATACTATGATGAATGGGTAAGAATTGAAATTCAGCCGGATATTCAGATTACGGAAGAACAGTTGTATATACATGGAAACAGGCAGGGACTCCGCCGTGTTATCCAGAATGTGATAAAAAATGGGCTGGATCATGGAGAAAAGAAGATTAGCATTGTGTTGGAACGTGATCAAAATCAGGCGGTGCTTAGAATCAGCAATCAGGTTACACATCCAGAACAGATTAATATAAATCAGGTATTTGAGCGATTTTATAAAGCAGATGTTGCCAGAAGTAAAACATCTACTGGATTGGGACTATCTATTGCAAAGGAGTTGGTTAGTCGGATGGATGGAGAGATTGAAGCAAAAATAGAAAAAAAAGAGTTTATTGTTGAAATGAACTTTCCGATTGTAACCGATGCTAAATAGTATTTTGCGACGTAGAGGGATAATCAATAATTTTTATTTATCATTGCAGAAGCATTAGCTCTTATGTTAAGATACTATCTAAGGAAAGTACCCATGTCAGGGCGTTAAGCGTCCGGGGGGGGACGATTGTTTAGCACCGACCGAAACGGAGTGTAGACGTGGCGCCGATGACAGCTTATGAGATCATTACGATTTTCATTGGGATATTAGCTTTGCTGATGTCCTTTGGTAGCTTAATTGTAGCATTGCTTGCCTTTCTCGATAAAGAGAAAAGCTCTTCGAGGAAGAGCAGGCGAAAATAAAAATGCCTATCCTGTCTGATCCACAGGATAGGCGGTGTCCTTAAGGACATTCATTAACCTAAACTCGGAGCATCCACCTTTGGAGTGGGTGCTTTCTGTTTAATTAGATATTATCATCTTATGACCGATAATCAAGAGGTTTCACTAATTTGGATAATTTTTTACAATAAGGCGGTCAGTGTCTTTTTTGACAACCATATTGTCATCAAGCAGGTGTTGCTTGATTTCTTCGATAGATATAGTGAAGAAAGAGTTTTCCAGAATGAGTTGCTCAGAACGCTGAAGAGAGTATTTGAACATGATTTTAGAGATTATCTCTAAAAAGGGAAGCCTGCTTCGGCAGGCATCCCGGAAAGGGTAAGGAATGCTGATTGATTGTGTATATAGGCAAGGCGATATGTGCCGGGCCGTAAATGAAAGTATCAATACTGTTAGTGAAACACGAGGCTGGGGATGTGCCAGTGATAATCATTGTGGTTGGATAATGCCAGGAGCTACCGGAAAAGATAGAGACAGATTGTTGATAGGATTCTATAAGAGTTTCAAAAATTGGAAACCAGATGATGTCCTCTACTCTAGCCAATTGGCAGGCCACGATTCTTTTGATGAAAACGATTATTCTACAATAGAGTATGAGGCAGGGATGCTTGCATTATTCATGGAAAAAGAATGGAAATACTTATTAGATAGCGGCTTTTGCCATGCGTTTGAAGAGGCAAAAAGATTGGGGTTTAAGCTACCAACGAATGCCAATAAAGCATACAGAAAAAGGAAAAAGAGAGATAAATGCGGAAAATATAGAAGAGTTTGCAACTTTTATTTCAAGAAGAAAAGGTGACTTCTTAATATAATGAGAATATGAAAACAGCGAAGGAGAATGCCATATGATATATGCGATGTCTGATATTCATGGACAGTATAATTTGTTTGTAAAAAGAATAGAGCAGATAAAGCCGTTACTAGAAGACGATAACAAACTGATTCTTCTTGGAGACTTTATTGATAGAGGAAATAAAAGCTTTGAATGTCTTAAGTTGGCGTTTGATCTTGAACAAGAATTTGGAAAAGAGAAAGTGATAGTTCTTAAAGGAAATCATGAGGTCTGGTTTGAGGAGTTCCTTTTCCTAAACGAAGATGTTTGGCTCGCCGAGGATAAAGACTTCTTCACGTCAGGAACATTTCTTACAAAAGAGCAGTTTAAGGAATTAGATGTACTTTCAAATAGAGAAGCGCGTATTGATTATGTAAAAAAATGTATTAAGGAAAGCCATAAAGAACTATTAGCGTGGATGAGAAAATTGAGATTATTTTATGAGACCGACACACAGATATTCGTGCACGCTGGAGTTGATGAAGATATTCCTGAAGAAGAAGCAGAATTGTGTGCTATAGGAACTCCAGATTATGTGATGACTGGGAAATTTCCACCTACTACTGGTCACTTTTATAAGGATATTATTGCTGGACATGTGGCCGCCTCTCATCTGGCGAGAGACTTAAGTTTTAGCGGAATCTTCTTCGATGGAGAAAGTCATTACTATATTGATGGCTCGGCTGCGAAATTTAGAAGAGTATTGTGCTTAGCTTATGATGAGAAAGAGAAAAAATATTATCAGTTTGAAGAGGATGGTAAACTTAAAGAAATAAAAGGTTATAAATATGGTTCTTAACGAGTTAATATCTTTATTAAAAACTGCAAATAGCGCTACGCAGATTAATGAAAAAAGGGATGAAATTGATGACCTAATTCCTGCTGTAAAAATAATGTTTGATTATGATCAGCAAAATCATGCCTATCAGTTTGATTTGTGGACGCATTCGTTGAATGTTGTTATCAATCTGCCAAGAAATATGGAAGATATGGTGTGACAGCAACTCCCAAAAGAGGAGATGGAAACAATATTTTGAAAGAGTATATGAGCATAGTCAGCAAAAGAAACAGCCACGTAAATGGATATATGATATCGATTCAGTTTTTCTAAATTGTGGTCCACGTTTACAAAATGTATCATGTACTGAACATGAGGCAGAAATATATATTGCATTTATCATGCCCACAGCCTATATATCGATGGTTTAAGGGCAACATTTTACCATCAGTAGATCATTTGTATGTATTGAGCAGATTGCTCAAGGTGCATATCAGAATCAAAGGTTGAACACATTTTATATTATATGGTCGGAATGTGTAATAGCGACAGAATACTTATCAAGTTTGAATAGTAAACAGAGCTTCATAAATGGCGTAAACAAGCCATTTATGGGGCTTTTTCTATTATCGTGATACCTATATGATACCCATTGAAGGTCATATGGGGAAGAGTTGATGTAGATATTATGATTAATTATCTGGCTTTGCAGAGTGAAAGTTATCAGAACATGTTGAGGATACTTTAGAAAAACGGATACTTTCATTGCAACATATTACAATAAATAATATAATAGATACAATAAATATTAATTGAATGGATGTCATCAATATGGATAAAATAAATGAATTACGATTAGGATTAGAAACTGCATATATAGATGGTTCTGTTGCTTCTGACAGTTTTTATTGTCCTCAGTTTGTATCGAATAATTATAAATCTGGTAAGAAAGTTTTATCTTCGATTGAAGATGAGCTGTTAAGATGTGATAAGTTTCAGATTAGTGTTGCATTTATTACTATGAGCGGAATCACACCATTACTTCAGACATTTAAAGATTTGGAAAAGAAAAATATTCCAGGTGAAATTCTCACAACTAATTATTTGAATTTTAGTGAGCCTAAAGCGTTGGAGAAGCTTAATGGATTATCAAATATTACATTAAAAATGTATGACGTACAAGAGGCAGATGAAGGATTTCATACAAAAGGGTATATTTTTAAAACAGATGAAGTATATCGTATTATCATTGGAAGTTCGAATATAACAAGTGCAGCACTTACCAGCAATCATGAGTGGAATACTAAGCTTGTATCAACGCAGCAAGGGAAGATAGCGAAGGAAATAGTTGAAGAATTCAATAGATTATGGAATTCTAGTTATGCCTTAGATTTTAATGAATTTTATGGAAATTATAAAGAACAATATGAAATTATTAAACATCAGAGAGAGATTGCGAGGATTGATAATGTTGTATCGCTTGAAAAATATAAGCTAAAGCCCAACAGTATGCAGATTGGATTTATTACAAATCTTAAGAAGATTTTAGAAGAAGGAGAGGACAGGGCACTTCTTATATCGGCGACAGGAACAGGTAAGACTTATGCTTCTGCATTTGCAATGAGAGAGCTTGGATTTAAAAAAGTTTTATTTTTAGTTCATAGAGGACAGCTTGCAAGACAGACTAAGAAATCTTATGAGAAGGTGTTTGCAAAATCTGTTTCTATGGGTTTGGTTGGTGCAGGTTATCATGAATATGAAGCGGATTATGTATTTGCTACTGTTCAGACGTTAAATAGGGATGAACATTTGCTTCAATATGATAAAAATGCATTTGACTGTATTATTTTTGATGAAGCACATCATGTAACTGCTGATACATATCAGAAGATTATGAAACATTTTACGCCTAAGTTGTGGCTTGGAATGACAGCAACTCCTGATAAGCGGGATGATAATATTGCAGGTAGAAATGTTTATGAGCTGTTCAATTATAAGATTGCATACGAGATACGTTTACAACAGGCCATGGAAGAAAACTTGTTGTGCCCATTTCATTATTTTGGAATTACTGATTTGTCTGTAGTTGGAGATGTTAAAGAAAATCACGATTTTAGTATGCTTACAAGCGATGAACGTGTAAGGCATATAATCCAGCAGGCAAATTATTATGGATATAGTGGAGAAAAAGTTAAAGGTCTTATATTTTGTAGCAGTATCAAAGAAACACAGGAATTATCACATAAATTTAATAATATAGTTAATCCAGACACAGGAAAATATTTTCGTACGATAGCGTTGAATGGTGATGCAACGGAACAGGAAAGACAGAATGCATTTGAGAGACTTGCAATGGATGAGAATGAGAAAAATATTAATAAGAAGCCGTTAGACTATATATTTTCTGTAGAAATATTGAATGAAGGTGTTGACATTGTAGAGGTTAATCAGGTTATTATGCTTAGACCGACACAATCGCCGATAATATTTATACAGCAGTTGGGACGAGGACTTAGAAAGGCCGATGGAAAAGAGTATGTTGTTATTCTTGATTTTATTGGTAATTATAATAATAATTTCATGATTCCAATAGCACTGTCAGGGGATAGAACTTACAATAAAGATAATATACGTAGATACATAATGGAAGGTGGAAGGGTTATTCCAGGTGCATCTACAGTGCATTTTGATGAAATAAGTAAGAAAAGAATATTTGCATCTGTTGATAATGCTAATTTTAGTGATATTAAACTGATAAAAGAAAATTACACAAATCTTAAGAATAAATTAGGAAGAATACCACATTTACGGGATTTTGATGATTATGGAGAAATGGATGTTGCCCGTATTTTTGATAATAATAGTCTGGGTTCGTATTATAAGTTTTTAGTTAAATATGAGAAGGATTATAAGCTTCGTCTTTCACAGGAAGAAGAAAAGATAGTTGAATTTATTTCCAAGAAACTGGCAAATGGTAAGAGAATTCAAGAATTACAATTACTTAAGAGAATGCTTATGTATGCAAAAGGATTGTCCAAATGTGGATTATTTTCAAGCCTTTCACAGGATATGTTGACTTATGGTAAATCAATTAGCAAGGAACAGAAGGAAAATATTATAAATGTTATGACTAATGAATTTCCGGCAGGATCTGGTAAGAAAACATATGCACAGTGTGTTTTTATAGAAAAGGAAGGCAATGATTATAAGCCAACAAAGACATTTCTTGAAATGCTATTAAATAAAGATTTTTATAATGTTATTAAAGAACTTGTTGATTTCGGAATAAGTAGATATGAGAGAGATTATAAACAAAGTTATGATGTAACAGATTTTGTTCTTTATCAAAAATATACATATGAGGATGTATGTCGTCTGCTTAATTGGGAACAGAATGAAGTTCCATTAAATATTGGCGGTTATAAATATGATAAGAAAACAAAGACATTTCCAGTATTTATTAATTATGATAAATCGGATGATATTAGTGATACAACAAAATATGAGGATCATTTTGAATCAGGATTTAGGGATCGACTGATAGCAATATCAAAATCGGGAAGGAGTCTGCAATCTGAGGATGTACAGAATTTTCTTAAGGCTAAGGAGAGAGGAATTAGGGTAGAACTTTTTGTGCGAAAGAATAAGGACGATAAGATTTCTAAGGAATTTTATTATCTTGGGCATATGACGGCTAGTGGAAATACTAAGGAATTTACAATGCCAAATACACAGAAAACAGCAGTTGAGATAGAGTGGATACTTGATGTTCCAGTACGTGAAGATATATATGAGTATATTGTAAATTCATAAATATTATGTATATGTCAAAAGTATAAAAAGTCGTGTGTGCTTGCAGAAAAAGACTTTTTTACTTGATTTATTGTATTAAATCACGATATTAAAAGAAAGAAGGAAAGTGAGATAATTAGTTTTATAATTGTCACACAAGAATTATATGAAAACAGTTAAAGTAGTTGCAGCAGTAATAAAAGAAGTTAATGATAATGGGGAGCCAATTATATTCGCAACGCAGCGCGGGTATGGAGAATTCAAGGATGGCTGGGAATTTCCGGGAGGAAAAATAGAGGCAGGAGAGACACCACAGGAAGCATTAAAACGAGAAATTATGGAAGAATTAGATACAAAAGTTAAAATTGGAAATTTAATAGATACAATTGAATATGATTATCCCAATTTTCACCTTTTAATGGATTGTTTCTGGTGTGAGATAGTAAGTGGAGAATTGGAGTTGAAGGAACATGAAAATGCAAAATGGCTGACTAAGGAGCATCTTGATGAGGTTGAATGGCTGCCGGCAGACGTTATTTTGATTGATAAGATAAGAATGGATATGTAGGAGAATTTATACGGAAAATTTGATAAGAATGATATTAAAATAAAATTTGGATTTTAATACCCAGTAAAAAGGAGTTCCCGATCTTCATAAATGGGAAGTTATTATAATAATTTACAACATCAATTTACATATTCAGCTATTGAAAAATTTTTCGGAGGGGGTACAATAATAGCGTAAATTTACAGGAATTTCTAATGATGAATATCTGAACTACTAATTTACAGAAAGAATAAGTGAGAATCTTACATTTTAACTGGCTGAATATATAGTGTTAATCAGGCATTTGAATAAAAGGTATCCGCTTATAGGATGAAATGCGTATGAGAAGACAATTTATAAAGAAGCTGGCAACAGTGACAGTTTCTGCTGCAATGCTTGCTGCCTTGTTTAGTGGTGGCATAAATGCAGGTATCTGGACAGCACAGGCACAGGAAGCAAATGTAGCTGCCGCATCAGAACAGTTTGATACAACAGCACCTGTAGTCGAAAGTATTTCGATTGATAAACAGGAACAGAATGTAGGAGATGATGACACATTTAAGATTACAATCAAGGCTTATGATTCTGAATCAGGTATTCAGGATGTAAGGATGATTTTAGAATCAGAAGGTGATGTCTATTTATTGGATGAATATTCATATGCCAATGGCAGATTACAGTTTAATGAAGCGGCTAACAGTTATGAGTGTACAGTAAAGGTTGCTGATACTACACTTGTTGATGGAAAGGTCTTCATCGGTAATATTACAGTAACAGATAAAGCAGGAAATTCATGTTCGCCAGTGATTTCAAGCACACCAGATGTATTAAATGTAACAGCTTCATCAGCTTTATACTGGGTAAATATAACTCGTAGTGATAACGAGAAACCAGTGGTTACATCTGTTGAGTTAAAGGAAAATGGACAGACAGTAAAACCGGGAGATACACTTCATGTTACAATAGGTGCAACTGATAATTACGCTTTACAAGACACTTGTTATGTGCAATTTCAAGTTAATGTAGCTGAAAGGAATAACTCACATTCTATGTATCTGCAATGGGATTCTGCTAATGGCTGTTATATAGGTTCATGGTAGCTCCCAGATGATATTGTACCTGGTGAGTGGTATATTAATTATATAGAAGTGAAAGATGTAACTGGTAACCTTGCGGAGAAAAATTCAGCAATGGATTGTAAGGTAACAGTGCAGAATGACAATTATGTAGTAAATGAAAAAAATGCACCAAAGTTTAACAGTTTTTCTATGGATAAGGCAGGTCAGACACTCACCGCAGGAGATCAGGTGAAATTCACAGTGGATGTTACTGATGATACAGGTGTAGCCTCTGTGAAAATGGTATTAAAAAACGTAAATTCTGAATTGTCTTCTAAAGATGATGTAGACTGCTATATGCAGAATGTTGAAGGAACAAGCAAATACGAATATACATATACTATTACAGAAAACAATTATCCATGTGAATGGTATGTTTCAGGTATAGAGGCTCGTGATGTATATAATAATACGTTATACACACATAATGAAACACAAACAAGTGGAGCAGAGATTCCATTAACATATAATTATTATTTCAATGTAATCCAAAATGGTACATTTGTTCAGCCAAATGTAAATGTTACGTTTCGATATATTAACGCAGATATGGAATGGGAAAATAAAACAATAGAAGTTCCACGAAGAACTAAGGTAAGTAAGGCATTAGAGAATGTTGATATAGGTGTTAAATTTGATGATGCTGAAATTACAAGCTGGTCAATGGTTGGATATCCAGATTTAGATACTATAGTTACAACGACAATGTTTTTGGCAAATTATAATACCAATATCGTAGAAAAATATGTGTATTCTTCATATTTGCCAGGTGTTGGTGTAAAGTGTTTATATAAAGAGACATCATTTGTTAAAAAAGGACAGAAGATTGAACTTCCAACAGTAATTTCTGGAGCTAAGAATGTAAAGTGGGAGGAAACTGAAGAATTAGATGAACTTATAAAGAATGGATATATCATTAATACAGATACTGGAACGTATTATTATGAGGCATCAGCTGAAGTAGACGATTCTGTTCCACCTACTGATGACAACAATGGAATTACCGATGATGATAATAATCAGACAACAACTGATGGAAACAAAGGCAATAATGAAGGAACTAAGTTATCATCTGATAAGATACAGGAAGCTGTAGCTTCAATTACTACTGCCAAGGCTGGAGATACTTATACAGTTGATATGTCAGAAGCAACAGTTGTGCCAAAGGATGTGTTAGAAGCTGCCAAGGGTAAGGATGTTGATATTGTTCTTGATATGAATGGTTATAAATGGACTATCAATGGTAATAATATTCAGGCTGATAATCTTAAGGATATTAACCTTTCGGTAGATACAGACTCTGATGTAATACCAGATGATGTTATATCAGAGATTGCTGGCAATAATCCAGTTAAGCAGATTTCACTTGCGTATAGTGGAGATTTTGGATTCAAGGCAAGTCTTACATACAATATAGGAAGTGAATATGCTGGCAAATATGGCAATCTCTATTATTATGACAGCACAGGCAGAATGATATTCCAGAATGCAGGTACAATAGATGCAGATGGTAACATATCTCTTAACTTTAGTCACGCATCTGAATATGCAGTTGTAATAGCAGATAATGCTGTAACAACAGATAATGCTGATAATGCAGCAACAAGCAGCATAGCAACAGGAGACAGCTCACCTATAGTATTGTATGCTGTTCTGTGTGTGATGGAAATTGCATTAGCAGGTATTGCTGTTGTAACAAGAAAGAAGAATGCGTAAAAAAGTATGAATTAAGCGATAAGAATTAAGCAATAAATAAAAATGATTAATAATGCCCGGCTTCATATTGTTATGAAGCCGGGCATATCTGTATATTAGAGATAAATATAAAGTAAACGCTCCAACCCATGTACCTTGACTTTTAAAAGACCGCTAACCACGGTCTTTTTGTTTTCTGATATATTCTGGCAGCTTTGGTGACCATGGAAGAAGATCTTCAAGAAATGAGCGGTCTGTATCGTCCATATGTGCCGGTATCTGGGTCAGTAGATATCATAAGGCTTTAAGTTATTAGCTTTAGCTGTCTCTGCTATGCTATATATGCGGTATTTGGTGGTACTAACGAAGGTCCGAACTGAGGTCGGGCGGTTACATCTGAGCCGTTACTCTGAGTCTGCGACACTTAACATGTGATACCTGCTGTTTCAAGCAGAGGATTATCAGATGGTGGTTCAGGTGTTGGCGAATCTGTTGCCTGCAATGATTCCAGAGTGATAAATCAATCGTGAAAATTTTAGATGCCTTATGGATTAATATATGGTAAAATTACTCATACGGTAGCCTTGTTCAAGAGACTATCAAATCGGAATTTTTGGAGGCAAGGTGGTAAGGTAGAAATAAATTCTGGATGTTGGAGATGGGGCAATTTGAAGATGGTGGTGAGATAAGATAGTATGGTGATAGATAAAATAAGTAAAGAACTGATTTGTACGATTCGATTACAAAATAATTATTGGAAGCTTTATGATTGTGATGGTAAAGAGTTACCAGTTCCATCTAGTAAATGCATATTTTCGTCTTCTATGAAAAAACATTATTTAAAAAAGCGAGAAAACAAAAAAAATGATATTTCGACAGTTTGGATTTTAGTTGGAATTTTGGATAATGGTAAAAAGGTATGTGAGCAAGTGGCAAGGACAAAAGATATAATTAATTCATTGACGGAGATAAAGGACAATGTCAAAGATTTTTATAGAAGTGATAGTAAAAAATATGGAGCTCTTAAGGATAAGAACTACAAAGAGATTGTTTTTTATGAAGTTGATATCGATGAGTATATTAAAAATGACAAATTATTCAAAAAACTGTACGGAAATGTACCAAATGATGAGTATCTTTCATTAGCATATTATTTTATAAGAGCAGCGTATGTTGAAGGAAAGCTTGGATTTGAAACATCAGCATCTATGTATCATAAATCATCATTAGATGAGTATTTTTTTGACTACTACAAGAAAAATAAATTATCGGAGATAATATAGAATATTAATGAATTGAATCAGTAAAGTTGAAACTGTCGAGATAACGCAAACTTCAAATTTGGTGAGAATATGCAAGGAAAGCGAATCTGTTGTTTGTTTGAACGGAGAATATCACAATGAAAATAAAAAAAGCGGAAATCAAAGATTTGAATACTGTCGTTAAGTTAAAAATGGATATGTTTACAGAAGTAGGTTCAATAGCTCTGCTGCAGGATAATGCCGAAGAAAAGATATATGAAAAATATAAGGAATTATATCAAGAAGAAAAAGCCTGTCATTATCTGTTGTATGAAAATGATAGTGTTATCGCGTGTGGCGGTGCAGTAATTAAGGAAGATGTTCCTTTTTGCTTCTTCAAAACTCCAATGTACGGATATATAATTGATGTATATTGCATTCCTGAAAAAAGAAGAAACGGTTATTCTTCAAAAATAATAGAAGAGCTGCTACAATGGTTAAAAATCAAAGGTGTTCATAATATAAAACTTAAACCTTCGGCAGCAGGAAAGCATTTGTATGAAAAGTTTGGTTTTTGCGATTCAGGAGAAATGGAATTATGGATTTAATATTTAATTGCTATCAGATTAATTAACAAAAAATTCAAGTTTACCAAAATGATGACAGACAGGAAACTTGATATTTTTACAAAAAAAGACATCAATATATCTCCCATAATTTCCATAAACTTATGGAATTATAATTTTATGATGCTTATAAGACAGTTCCGATTTTCTTTCGGATTTCTCCTATTAGTTAGACGATAATTATTTTTACACAAACCAGCTTATTCGTGGTAGAATAAAACCACAGATAAGCTGGTTGTTTGTTTTGAAAGGAGAATCTTATGAAAACAAAACAACCGAAACTAAACAAAATCACTGCACTCTACGAGAGATTATCCCGTGATGATGAGCAAAGCGGTGACAGCAACAGTATCGTAAACCAGAAGAAAATGCTGGAGAAATATGCAACCGAACAGGGATTTACCAATCTGCGTCATTATACAGATGATGGCTGGTCGGGAACCAATTTTGACAGACCTGACTGGAAGCGTATGCTTGCAGACATTGAAGATGGTATTGTAGGATCAGATATGTTTATATTATAATTTACATTTTGTTTCAAAGCAGATTTGAGGAGATAGTCAATGATAGAAGTTTTGAGAAAATAAGACAGTAAGGGTAGGCAAAAAAGATTAATTGGAATATTGCAGGGCTGCAGAGTGTTATATACTCTGCAGCCCTGCCAGTCATTTATAGTCTTAATTTTACCACCACTTCTCACGGTAAGAGTACTCTCCACGGTAATTAGAAGCGTTATAATCAGGATATTTGTAAGGTGCATATACATCATCTTTAGGTGAATCATCCTGTGTATATATGTACATTGAATCATAATCCCATGTAACAATTTCATCACGGGCATCGCCGTATAGATTTACAGCTTCTGCACACATGGTAGGATGCCCGTCATCAGGGAATTTGACAACCTGAATACCTCTGCCATCAATCATTCCACCGCGTTCTACATCAGCATTAAGAAGTATGAAGTCCTGACCATCACCAGTCCAGTTGACAGGAGTTAGGAGATTACCATTAAGTTCGTTTTCCATTTCCCATAACTGGTTACCTTCGCTGTCATAGAAATATATAATTCCCTGATGTCCCCAGAAATTAACAACAACCATTTCATAGCCTGGACGGTCAGGAAGGTAATTAGCGAGACTGACACGCTGGGCATGACCTATACCATCCTTTTTGAGAAGCTTTCCGTTAAAATCAGATATCAGGAAGCCTTCCTTTCCAGCAACGCAGGCAAAAAATTTGGTGCCCTTGTGTGGACCTGATTCGAATCTTCCGGGAACAATTTCATCAATGTGGTCTTCATTAACAGGCATAGTCCACATCTTGTTACCATGGCAGTCAAGCATGTTATAACCTACAAGAAGTTCATCATGTCCATCCCCGTTAATATCAATTGCAAAAGGAAAATGTCCGGTATTCTTATCACTTTGGAAATGCCACATAACCTCAAGGTTATCGTTAAGTGCATAAACCCTGCAATAACGATCCTTAATAAGAATATCACGTGGTTTGTCAAGACCACGGAAATTACATATACGCATACCGTCAGGGTTAATTCTGTCAAACGCATAGATTTTATCAGGAACACCGATAATAGTTCCGTCCTCTTCTGATGTAGAGAAAGGTGTTTTGGCGCGTTTCCTGACTTCACCTGTTCTGCCATCAAGAATAAGAATTTCAAAATTCTTGGCGGTAATAACTTCGTCAAAACCATCACCATCAATATCATATATCTGCATAGGCATGTCAGCTGATATAGTGCCAATATCGTGATTATTGGTTGGTTCACCGTGTTGCCATAAAATATTGCCGTCAAGGTCAAATGCGGTGAGACAACTGATTGTTCCATAAGCATCACGATTTACTCTTTTCTGGCACTGTGCCATAACCATCTGGTATTCACCGTTGCCAAGAAGATGACCAAAACGAAGCTGCCTTCCTGTGCCACAGCCCTTAAGATTAATCTTCTTGAAAAGCTTCATCTTAGGATAATGGGACTGTGCATTTTCACATTCAGCTTTATAAGCATTTCTTGCAGCATCAATAGAAGCAGCAGTACTTTCAGAAGTAGTAACGTGTACAGAACCAAACTGTGCAGGGATAGTTGCTGTAATGGCGACTTTGCCACCCTGTACGGCATATTCAGTGTCAATGTCAAAATAGACATTATCGTCAACGCTGCATATAACATGGCTGCCTTTAATTTCTGCTTTAAGTATATAAGTATCGTCACAGTTGTAGTTAAAAGCTACAGAATCAAGAATAGTAACCTCTTCTTTATGACGGTATTCAACTCTCAGTTCATGTTCTTCGAAAACAAGTACAAGAAGATTAGCAGAATTCTGACAACAAAAACCAATGCCGGCATTACCCCATTTGGTAGTAAACATACGGACGCTAGCAGTTATAGTATAATCCCGCCAGAATCTGTCGCCGCTTGTAAGCATAGGAAAAGTCCGGTGAGGTTTGTTATTATGGATACGCATCTGCTCCATAAAATGTTTTCCATTATATTCAGAAATAATCCATGAAGCTCCCTGACCGTTATAAGTGTGGTTGCATACAGGGTCATACCAGTTACCATAATATCCGGGATAATGGATAAAATGATACTCACCCATTGCTGAATGATTCTTATCATAAGGAAATTCTCCAATAGGAAAATTAGAGAAATCTTCATTAAGTAAAATAAAATCTGCCATAATAACCTCCATTCTAAAAAATAATAAGATTAATAAGCCCTTCTGTAGATTTCGTGGGCCGTGACCATGATTTTTATAAGCTGCTTTCTGAGCCTAAAGCCTGTGAAAACTTTAATTTCTTTGACTTGATAAAATGGTACATTGCCGTCTCTTTGGTATATAAATAATATTTTATTAAGAAAAATTATATAATAATTATAGAACCTTTATAGAGAAAATGTTACTGATTTTTTTCATGTTTTTTTGTTTTTTGAGGATTTTTTGCTGTTTTTGTATCTATAAAAATATAATGTGAATATTAATAAAGGAATCTTAAAAAACAGAAATAATTTAATATAAGGAGCTTTCTGTATACATGAAAGAGAACGGCATACGATGCCATTAGACCCGTAAGGTTCATCATTATAGCTGCTCATAGGGAAATATTCTTGTAAAGTGTACATGTTTAGCAGTTGTTTGGCAGAGTGTGGACAATAGATGTGTCTGAATTGCCTTAAAATAACTTATATTTCTGACAATGTTTTATAAATTACCATATATATTGTACAAATCGCCGGCTTAGTGATATACTAAAAACAAGATTATGTTTTCGATATTTTACGGGAATGTTAGGTCTTAAATATTTAAGAAGGAGATTACAACATGAAAAAGTATGATGAAGCTTTTTTTAGGGCTAAGACCAATAAGAGAGCCAAAATTGCATGGCTGGTTCTTGTTATTGTAGCATGTGCATATTATGCAATTAAGGTATATACAGGTAAGATTGCATTTGGATATGCCACAATTGTTGCAGTTACAGGCTGGGTAAGTTACATAGCAGGTGTTATTATTTTAAAATTAAAGGGAAATGATTATGCAGGATACAAATGGATAGTAGGTCTTTTGTATATGCTTTTTTTCAGTTTGATAGCATGGACAGCACTGGATCAGGTATCATTTGTATTTATCCTGCCATTGATATCAATATTGATACTTTATAAAGATCCTAAGTTTATAAAGGTTATGATGTGGGCAACTATGTTTGTATTAATAACAAGTAATATATACAAGGGTGCTGCAAAAGGAATGATAGAATTTGTATCAGGTGCTGAGTGTGCATTACAGTTTGCAATAGTATTATGCTGTTATGCATGCACTAACATGGCGATAAAGCATCTTGTTGAATCTGATGGTGCGCTTACGGATTCTATTGAAAATGAGCTGCAAAGTGTTGTACAGACAGTAGAACAGGTTAAGGGAGCGAGTAAGCAGATTGTTGATGGTGTTACAGTTGTAAGAGAATTAGCTGATGAGAATAAGGCTGGTGCTAACAACGTAATGAAGGATATGGAAACACTTGCTGACAATAACCATGTATTAAATGATAAGACTGAATCTTCAATGGAGATGACTAAGGTTATTGATGAGCAGGTAGGTAATGTCGCAGAGCTTATGGATAACGTAGTACAGCTTATATCAGCTTCGGTTGAACATGCTGATATTAGTGCTAATGAGCTTACAGAAGTAGTAGATATAACTAATAAAATGTCAGAGCTTTCTGGTAATGTTGAGAATATCCTTGAAGATTTTAAAAAGGAATTTGAAAATGTTAAAGAAGAGACGAGTACTATTGAAGGAATTACATCACAGACTAATCTTCTTGCATTAAATGCTTCAATAGAGGCTGCAAGGGCAGGGGAAGCAGGAAAAGGATTTGCAGTTGTTGCTGACCAGATTCGTAATCTGAGCAGCGGAACACAGACATCATCAGATAGTATTATGCAGGCATTATCAAGACTTGAGCAGACTTCACAGAGTATGCTTGATGCAATAGCACAGACAGTAGAGCTTATTCAGGTCAACATTGAAAAAGTATCAAATGTTAATAAGAGTGTAACAAAGATTACTAACGATGCTACAACTCTTGGTGAGAATATTAAGGTCGTAGACAGTGCTGTTAAAGAGGTAGAAGCCTCTAACAGGACTCTTACTGAAAATATGAATCAGGTTGGTGATGTCATGGAGGTTATGACACAGAGTATCAGTGGAGCAGAAGGTACTACTAAGACGATGCTTAGTAAATATGCTGCAAGTGCTAAGAGCGCAACTGATATTGAAAGTGTTGTAGGAAAGCTTATGAGCGAGCTTGGTATAGGTGGTTTCATGGGTGTTCAGGATATTGAGTCAGGTATGAAGATATCTGTTACACTTGATAATAAAGAAGAGTATCTTGGAGATGTTGTAGATTGCAAAGATAAGGATATATTTATAACATTAAAAAATGCATCCGCACTTGTTGGCAGACATGACAGACATATTACATGCCGTCTTAATATAGTTGTTGATAATGCATTATATTGTTGGAACAATATCCTTATACAGAATGTAAGGAATACAGAAAAAGGACAGTACAGACTTCATGTTGATTCTAATCCGGAGGTTTATAACAGAAGAAAGTATCCACGTATGCCAATCAGCAATGGATGTACAATTAAAATAGACGGACAGGATAAGCAATATAGTGGACATATGGTTAATATAAGTGCTAATGGATTTGCATTTTCTGTAAGAGATAATATATTTGCCGGTTCTAAAGGAAAGAATATAACTCTTAAACTTGATAATTTCAATATTATTCCAGACAGTATACTTACAGGATGTATAATAAGAAGTTCAAACAATGAAGGTGAATATATAGTTGGCTGTAGAATGCCTGAGGACAGCAGAGAAATTAAAGAATATGTAAGTAAGAATTATTGTTAGTAGAATTTTTTAAAATACATATTGCACAAAAATACCAGATTGCAGGGCAGACATATAAAAATCCATCTGAATGTTTTTAATTTTCAGATGGATTTTTTATACATTTGTACAGCCAAATTGTACAGCCAAATTCTGTGTACTCATTGACATAAATAATTGTATGGGATATAATATTTTGACTGGTTTTAATAGTCAGGTTATGACATGTGTCATATTTCAGATTATAAATAATATTTTAAAAGAGAAAGGTGATATATAATGGCAGAGAAGCAGTTTCTTACAAAAAAAGGTTATGAGGAGAGAATGGCATTACTTGAAAATCTCAAGGTTGTCAGAAGAAAAGAAGTAGCACAGAAGCTCAAAGAAGCAAGAGAACAAGGGGATTTGTCAGAAAATGCTGAATATGATGCAGCCAAAGATGAGCAAAGAGATATTGAAGCACAGATTACAGAACTTGAAGCAATATTAAGCAATGCGGAGATTATTCAGGATAATGATAAGAGTTCAGATAAGGTTAAGATGGAAAGCTGTGTTAAGCTTCACGACCTTGAATATGATGAAGATATAGAGTATACAATAGTAGGTTCATCAGAGGCAGACAGCCTTAATAATAAAATATCTAATGAATCACCACTTGGTGCGGCACTTATTGGAAGAAAAGTCGGAGAAATCGTAGCGGTTGAAGCACCTGTAGGTGAAATCCAGTATAAGATTGTTGAAATTGTAAATGACTAATTTATATACAAAATTAAAATTTAACTGGCCGGGCTGGTTAGGGAAGGAGAAAGCTATTTTATAAAAATAGCAGTATTGGATTTGGCAGAAAAGAATAAAACACAGGGAACTGATGTTAATGAACAGATAAAGGTAAGAATGGATAAGTTAAAGGCTTTACAGGAAGCAGGCAAGGATCCATTTCAGATAACTAAGTATGAGGTTACTCATCATACAGATGAGATCAGAAGCATTTATGAAGCACATGAAAAAGAACTTCTTGGTGACAGACCGCAGGTTAATACTGATGGAATGGATGAACAACAGGCAAGAGAGGCTGTTAATGCTGATTATAATGAGAGAAGAGCCATTATGGATGTGTCTCCGATTAATGTAAGCTTTGCAGGACGTATGATGTTTAAGAGAGTAATGGGTAAGGCATCATTTTGTAACATTGCTGATCTTAAGGGCAGAATACAGGCATATATATCAAGAGATTCTATTGGTGATGATGCTTATGCTGATTTTAAGAAATCTGATATAGGTGATATCTTTGGAATAAAAGGATTTATTTTCAGAACTAAGACTGGTGAAATATCAGTTCATGCAGAGGAAGTTACACTTCTTTCTAAGAGTTTACAGGTGCTTCCTGAGAAATTCCATGGAATTACAGATACAGAGATGAGATATCGTCAGAGATATGTTGATTTAATTATGAATCCTGAAGTTAAGGATACATTTGTAAAGAGATCACAGATTATCAAAGAAATCAGAAAGTTCCTTGATGGAAGGGACTTTATGGAAGTAGAGACTCCTACACTCGTATCTAATGCAGGTGGTGCAGCAGCAAGACCTTTTGAGACACATTACAATGCACTTGATGAAGATGTCAAGCTTCGTATTTCATTAGAGCTTTACCTTAAGAGACTTATCGTTGGTGGACTTGAAAGAGTATATGAGATTGGACGGGTATATCGTAATGAAGGTGTAGATACAAGACATAATCCTGAATTTACACTTATGGAATTATATCAGGCATATACAGATTATGAGGGTATGATGGAGCTTACAGAAAGCATGTTCAGACATCTTGCCAAGACTGTATGTGGTACAACTAAGATTACTTATAATGGAACAGAAATAGATCTTGGTAAGCCATTTAGAAGACTTACAATGAACGATGCAATTAAGGAATATGCAGGCGTTGATTTTGATACTGTTAAGACAGATGAAGAGGCTAAGGCTCTTGCTAAGGAAAGAGGTATTGAGTTTGAAGAACGTCATACTAAGGGCGATATCATCAACCTTTTCTTTGAAGAGTACTGTGAGGAGAAGTTAATCCAGCCTACATTCATTATGGATCATCCGCTTGCAATATCACCGCTTACTAAGAAGAAACCATCCGATCCTGAAAAGGTTGAGCGTTTTGAGCTTTTCATTAATACATGGGAAATGTGTAATGCATATTCAGAACTTAATGACCCTATCGACCAGAGAGAACGTTTTGCACAGCAGGATAAGAATGCAGAAAATGGTGATGAGGAAGCACAGCATACAGATGAAGATTTCCTTAATGCACTTGCAGTAGGTATGCCTCCAACAGGTGGTATTGGTTATGGTATTGACAGACTTGTGATGTTACTTACAGATTCACCAGCTATCAGGGATGTGTTACTGTTCCCGACGATGAAGACCTTGGAGAAATAAACCCAGTGTTTATGCGGGTTTGAAGCATTTGAGTACGTCAAAGGACGCATTAAAAGACGCATTTTGACATAGTCATTTACATCAGTATGAAAGAGTACACAATCTGAAAAGAAAAAGATTCAATCAAATATGAACTACTAAGAGGACATTTTCTAAAGAAATTTAGAAGATGTCCTCTTTTTTGAGTTATGGAGAAAATACGTCATTTGTTATGAAGTCAAAGTGAAAGGAGCACAGCAATGAATGAATCAAAGAAGAAAGATAGATATGAGGATGCAAAAAAGTTTGTAAGATATTCAGATGGTGCAAAAATGTACAGTATGGGAATGACAAAATTTCAAGAAGTGGCTAAGGATGCCAAGGCTTGTTATAAAATTGGTCAGCTTGTACTTGTTAATACAGAAATATTGGATAAGTATCTTGAAACTTTTCATATTACAGATTCTGAGTTTTATAAGTAGGTGATGTTATGGTAAATACATTGAGTGGTTCAGTTTGTGCCTATAGAAAAGAAACTGTAAAACCAAGATTTATTCGTATTGATGAGGTAATGGCTTTATTAGATGTAACACAAGATGAGGCAATGGATATAGCATTAGCTGCTGGAGCAAGATATCAGCTTGCAAAGATTATATTAGTACATAAGGAAAGGTTGATGAAATTTATGAAACATTTTGCAAAAGTGCCTAGTTCAAACAAAATCGTAGAAAAAAAGTTTGTAAGAATTGGGGAAGCTTCAATGACATATAGCATAGGGCATCATAGATTTATTGAAATGGCTAGAGCAGCGGGGGCTGTATATAAGATTGGAACAGCTAAGGGAAATACCATATTAATAAATTTGGGAATTTTTGATGATTATATGGAGCAATTCAGAGAACCGCCAACAGAAATGAAACATCCATTGCTAAATGTGAAAGGAGACTGATGAATGAGTTACTCATATAAGTGCTATTCAGATACAAAGGATTTTATGAAAAAATTTGTCAATGCAGAGGAAGGAGCGATTATTTATGGGATAAGTAAATCTAGAATCATAGTAATTGCGATAGAGGCAGGAGCAGTCTATAAAGTCGGTAATTCAGCATTAATCAATACGGAATTATTTGAAAAATATCTTGAACGATTCAGAGAGCCGGCAAGAGAACTGCCTAAGCATACATGGAACAAATTAAAGGAAATGACAAATACACCAAAAACTGATGAAAATTCGTAAAAATACACCAGTGGTGTCACTTCCGTAAAATTAAAGTGCATTGTAGAATATCAATTGTCCAGAAGAGATTGGACATAACAATTGAATAATCAGTTATAGATTTGCAAAGTAGTTTGCACTGCAGAGTATCTGTAGGTAGTAAATTTACGGGGCATGAGTTATGTGGATATCTTCACGGATTATGAATCAAATAAGCTGGCACTTGGGATGCTTGCAGATGCACCACTTGAGACTTTTCTTCGGGAACATCCGCAGATTACTTCCATCCGGTTCTGCCTTGATAGAGATGAGCCGGGGAGAAAAGCAGCAGCTGAACTTATGAGAAAGTATTATGAGCTTGGATATGAGGTAGAAGACTGCCCGCCTCCAGCCGAATATAAGGATTACAACGAGTGGCTTGTGGTTGCAAAGCTTAATCTGAACAAGATAAATCAGATAGCAGATGAACCAGTCAGGGCATGAGAAATCGGATTTTGATGTGTGGGGGCAGAAAGCGCCCCCAAAACAGTAAAGTGGGGGCAAAAAGCGCCCCCACTTTCATAAACAGAGGGTTTTAGGGAGATTTTCTCCCTAACTAGATGGCATTAGGACAGAGATGTCTCTAATGTGTATCTAGCCGTAAACCTAAAAGATTCAGACAGGCATGTGGGTGGAAGAGATATACAAAACACGGATAAGGTAGGTGCAGGAAAGCAATGGATAAAGAACTTACAATAATCACAGAACCAGAGGAACTTATTGCCTGGGCAGAAACATTTGATATCTTACTGAACCCTTCGATAGAAGATGCAGAAATTCTTCTTAAAGGATATATTTTCTATGAAGCAAAATTCAGAAAAGAACCAGTAACAGAGAGCATTGTCCAGAACGAAATTCGTCAGGTGAAGCAAACAGACCTGGATTGTTACAGGTATGGATTTTTTTCAAGAGCGGGATTTACCTGTGACCAGGAAAAGAGTGTATATTGATTGATTTAAGTGAGTTGTATAAATAAAAGAGTACTACATTTAAATATGTTTGTCATAACTGGATATAGCTTCAAACTATGACTAACCGCAAAAGGAATGTATTATACAAAGTCATAGTGACATGGTAGGATAACCCTAGAAAACGAACAG
>ERZ791785.411-NODE-411-length-38945-cov-9.244124_pt1 | contig 38945 bp, 25 predicted proteins | sample MGYA00509947_ERZ791785 | MGnify/ENA primary metagenome ERZ791785 (study PRJEB30046, sample SAMN00791982) | human gut metagenome | study: EMG produced TPA metagenomics assembly of the A metagenome-wide association study of gut microbiota in type 2... | reverse complement strand
TCATCCATCGTTTTAAAATTCCCAATACAATCCGCCACTTCCCCACTACACCCCCGTATTTCAACAAATCACAATTTAAAGAGCAGTCGCAGTATAAGAAATTGACTCTTCAAGATATTCAGACATCAGATTGGCAACCTCGTCGTCAATTTCAGACTTAGGATTGTCAAGGTGTGAATTAAAACGCACCTCTATAAAATCAGCCATATCTCTTTCCACATATCGCAGATTTTCAATATCACAGCTTTGATTAAGCATGTTACTAAGTTCATCGAACTGTTTTTTGTTTTCTGAAAATTCGTAAGCACCCTGAATCTTCTTAAGCTTAAGGGCTGAATCACAAATAGCTTTCATCTTATTCTTTAAGCTTTCATACTGTTCATTAGTTATTGTTCCCATAATAATCTCCATTCTTAAGCAGCCTTGTTGAGAAGCGGCAGAGAGAAATCCGCAAAGAGGAATTTAAACAGGCGGTTTCGTCTGCTATCAAGGACTATTAGCTCTGTCAATAAACAAATAGCTGGCTCATTATTCTTATATAATATTTATCTATATTTATTATAGATACCGCAAGAAACAGCAACAATACTTTTAAATCAGCGGTATATATAGATATGATGTATTTTACAATAATAATTACAAAATGTAAATTGCTAATAAAAATTGTGTGATGATGGCATTGCTAACAAAAAGTTGTGTAATGCTGAAAATTTAGATACAACAAAGGACGGCCTTTGTAAAGAAGCAGAAAACATCATGGAAAGTCCGCTGTCTGATATGACATTATTAATATATTCTTTTAGATAAAAGAGAATTAAAATAAATATTCCTGTAAATAATAAACATTGATAAAAAATTTTCATATGCAAGGCGCAATAAATTAAATATATCTGAATGACTACCAGTTTAAGTCATATTTTTGTAAATAAGTTTTATTCAATAACAGATTCTTTGCATATATTTTATGAAATGGAGAGTATAATGTCAGGACAATTAAAAACAATGGATGGAAATATGGCGGCGGCTTATGTATCATATGCATTTACTGAGACGGCAGCAATATATCCTATAACACCATCATCACCAATGGCGGATTATACAAGTATATGGGCTTTAAATAAAAAGAAAAATATATTCGGACACCCTGTAAAATTAATACAGATGCAGTCAGAAGCAGGAGCGGCAGGAGCATTACATGGAATGTTAAATAGCGGAACACTTGCGGCAACATACACTTCTTCACAGGGGCTGCTGCTTATGATTCCCAATATGTATAAGATAGCAGGAGAACTGCTTCCGGCAGTTATCAATGTTGCGGCAAGAACCATTGCAACACATGCACTGTCAATATTTGGCGACCATCAGGATGTATATGCATGCAGACAGACGGGGTTTGCCATGTTAGCATCCGGAAATGTACAGGAGATTATGCATCTTGGAGCGGTTGCACACCTTGCGGCAATAGAGGGAAGAGTACCGTTTATGCATTTTTTTGATGGATTTCGTACGTCGCATGAGATACAGAAAATACATGTATGGGATTATGATACATTAAAGGGATATTGTGACATGGAAGCTGTAAGGGCATTTAAAAAGCGGTCATTAAATCCTGAAAGACCGGTGATTAGAGGTTCTGCACAAAACCCGGATGTGTTCTTTCAGATAAGAGAAAGCTCAAATGTTTATTATAATATGCTGCCTGCCATTGTAGAAAAATATATGAATATGGTAAATGCTGATTGTAATACCGGATATAAGCTGTTTAATTATTATGGTGATGAATCTGCTGAAAGCGTAATAATTGCCATGGGTTCGGTATGCGATACCATCGAAGAAACTATTGATATACTTCAAGGGTTAAAAAGTAATAGGAAACAATTAAAGTATAAGGCGTTTAAAGGTGATGTAAAAGAAAAATATAAGCTGTCAGATGCAACTTATAACAATACCGAAAATTGTAAAGAGTATAGCAAAGTTGGACTGATAAGAGTCCACCTGTACAGGCCATTTTCAAGGGAACATCTGATTAAAGCTATACCGCCTACGGTAAAAGTTATTAACGTTCTTGACAGAACAAAAGAACCGGGCGCTGTATCTGAACCTTTATATGAAGATATTGTTACTGCTCTTAAAGGTTCAGCCTATGAAAATACTAAGGTTCTTGGTGGTCGGTATGGTTTATCTTCAAAAAACACGACACCTGTGGATATTATGGCTGTATTTAATAATGACAGCAAAGATAACTATACAATAGGCATAAATGATGATGTGACTCATACATCACTGGATTCGTCCCAATACAGATATTGTATGAAAAAAGATTATTATAGAAATGAAGAAAATAACAAAAAAGATAGAGGAAAATTTAAATCAGATAATAATGTCTTACAAGAAAATACCGAAAAATCCATATCAGATAATAATATTTTAAAACAAGAAAATATCGAAAAATCCATATCGGATAATAATATTTTGAAAATTGAAAAAGAGAATTTCAAAAAAATATATTCATGCAAATTCTGGGGCATCGGTGCGGATGGAACAGTGGGTGCAAGCAAAAATGTTATTAAAATTATAGGTGATAATACTGATATGCAGGTGCAGGCATATTTTGAATATGATTCAAAGAAATCAGGCGGACTTACTATTTCACATATAAGATTCGGCAGTCAGCGGATTAAGTCGGCATACCTTATTGAAAATGCAGATTTTGTAGCCTGTAATGATTACAGCTTTTTAAGAAAGTATGATTTAATACACAGTATAAATAAAAATGGGACACTGCTTGTAAACTGCGCATTGGAGGATGAAATATTTTGCAGGGAATTAAGTGTAAAAGACAGAAAATATATCCGTGATAATAATATTAAAGTATTTGCAATAGCTGCATCAAAGATTGCTAAGGATACAGGACTGGGGATAAGAATTGGAACAATAATGCAGGCGGCATTTTTTAGGATAATTGATATCATGGACATGGAAAGTGTCACACGATATATGAAGCACTATGTTAATAAGACGTATTCTTCAAAGGGTGAGGCTGTAGTTAATATGAACTGCGATGCAATTGATATGGCAGTCAATTCTGTAAGGGAAATTCATATATCAGATGCTGATTTAATGGATAATGTTACGTCATATGACGCATTGCCGGATAGAGATATAACCGGTTCTATAAATATGGATGAAATATCACAGCATGAAAATGAGGATTCAGACAACTGTAAAAACACAGATTACAGAGCTGGTGATGCATCTGAAATATCACATGAGGCATATATGGCAGTTGATTTTGTAAAAGATATACAGGTTCCTATAAGTCGTTGTAAAGGTGATGAACTTCCAGTATCTGCATTTTTAAATATGGCAGATGGAACACTTCCTGTTGGAACTTCGGCATATGAAAAGAGAGGAATATCAAGGGTTGTACCATTATGGAATCCTGATGGTTGTATACAATGTAACAGATGTTCATTTGTATGTCCTCATGGTGTGATAAGACCGGTTGTGCTGACAGACGAACAGAGAAAGAAAGCACCTGACGATATGAAGATGGCTGTTATGGCAGGTGAAAAGGAAAAGTATTTTGCAATAATAATTTCTACAGATGATTGTACAGGCTGTACGCTGTGTTCAGATATATGTCCCGGAAATATTAAAAATAACGTGCTTAAAATGAATGGGATTGATAAAGCAGGATATCAGAAAAAATGTTATGAGTATGCGATGGAAAATAATGATAATAAAAATATGCATGGCCATTTTGAGAGAGGAACGGTTAAAGGTTCACAGTTTTTTTTACCACTGCTTGAATTTTCAGGTGCATGTGCAGGCTGTGGGGAAACGGCTTATGCAAAGCTTGCCACACAGTTGTTTGGGGAACGTATGATTATAGCCAATGCAACAGGCTGTTCGTCTATATGGGCAGCTTCCATGCCATCTTCTGCCTATACGGTTAATCAGGATAAAAAAGGACCGGCATGGTCTAATTCGCTGTTTGAGGATGCGGCGGAGTATGGATATGGAATACACCTTGCCAGTGAATATAACAGGAATGTTATATGGGAAAAGCTTATGTGGATTAGAGATAACAGCCGTAAAAATAATATTGGGGAAGTTAAATGTAGTGTAGATAATATTATTAACGAACTGGGAGCACTTATAAACAGTTATGAAAAATATTACAATGATGGCGGAATTAATTGTGTTATTTCGGATAAGATAATTGCAAAGCTTGAAGAGTATAAAGATATCAATAACGATGAAAATGTATTTGACATCTGTGTAAAAAATGAAAATCAAATGGAGGGTATTATAGATGAAATATTAGACGGTAAGGAGTTTCTGTCTAAAAAATCATGCTGGGTATTTGGCGGTGACGGCTGGGCGTATGATATAGGCTATGGCGGACTTGACCATGTTGCATCTACAGGTGCAGATATAAATATTCTTATATTTGATACAGAAGTGTATTCCAATACAGGAGGTCAGGTATCAAAGGCAACGAGCATGGGAGCGGCTGCACAATTTGCAGCAGATGGAAAGAGCAGAAGTAAGAAGAATCTTGCACAGATGCTTATGAGCTATAAGGATGTATATGTTGCACAGGTGTCATTAGGAGCAGACATGAATCAGTGTATTAAGGCATTTAATGAGGCAGAAAAATATAATGGAACCTCGGTTATTATCGCATATGCCCCATGTATTAATCATGGAATACATGGAGGTATGGCAAAATGTACAGAGGAACAGAAAAAAGCGGTTCGTTCAGGATATTGGAATCTGTTTCGATATAACCCTGACAGGATTATGTCGGGTAAAAATGCATTTATACTCGACAGTAATGAGCCAGACCTTGAATATACTGAATTTCTGATGGGGGAGAATAGATTTGCAGGACTTGCAGAAAGGGATAAGGCAAGGGCAGAGCTTTTATTTGAAATAGCTAAAAAGGAAGCCATGGAAAGATATGAATATTATAAGAGATTAATGTGAAAAATAAGCCCGATAGCTTATTTTACCACACGGCTATTTGTGCCGCAGGCGTCACAAATAGCTTTTATCGCAGAGTCAAATCTGACATTTGGCTCGCGATTCCTCCGGCATTAAAAATGCCTGCGGAATGGGGATTAGTGTAAAAACAATTTAATTTTATTGGAGAAAATGATGAGTGATTTTAGCAGGGATGTCAATGAAAATATGGCATTATTTGAGAAAAGTGTCAGAGTTGATTATAATTTTGACATTTTAAAACGTAAGATAATAATGGGAGAAAAGCAGGCGGGTTTTTATTTTATTGACGGCTTTGTGCAGGAAGATATGGTTGAAAAGCTTATGCAGTTTTTTTATTCCTTAAAGCCTGAAAATCTAAAGGATATTGATACATTTCTTGAAGAGGGCATGCCATATACAGAGGTGGAAAAAAGTTCAGTTCTTATAGATGTTATCAAATCATTTTTATCGGGAATGACTGTTTTATATATTGACGGCTTTGATGAATGTATATTAATTGACTGCAGGACATATCCTATGAGAAGTGTAACCGAGCCCTGGAAGGACAGAGTGCTTCGTGGCGCAAGAGATGGTTTTGTGGAAACAATTGTCCATAATGCGGCACTATTGCGCAGACGTGTAAGGGATACAAGGTTAAGCCTTGAGATGTTTCAGGTAGGCGAATGTTCAAAATCAGATGTTGCAGTGTGTTACATTTCTGATAAGGCGGATATGAAGCTGGTTGACGATATTAAGAAGAGAATTAAAAGTATCGTGGTAGATGCACTTACGATGAATCTGGAAAGCCTTGCAGAATGTTTATTTGAGCATAAATGGATTGACCCGTTTCCTAAGTTTAAATATTCCGAAAGACCGGACACTGCAGCTGCTGCGATACTCGATGGAAATGTTGTGATAATGGTTGATAATTCTCCGGCGGTAATGATAATACCGACTTCTGTTTTTGACATGATAGAAGAACCGGATGATTATAACTTTGCACCTGTAATTGGAACTTATCTGAGGTGGTCAAGATTTGTATTTACAATGGTATGCATGTTTCTTACACCGGTATGGCTGCTTCTTCTTAATAATCCACAGTGGATTCCTGATTGGCTTGATTTTGTTACGATATCAGATGATATAACTGTTCCCGTGATATTCCAGCTTCTTATACTTGAAATGTCTGTTGACGGACTTAAGATGGCAGCGGTTAATACGCCTTCTCTGTTATCTACGCCGCTTAGCGTGGTTGCCGGTATTGTGGTTGGAGAATATGCGGTAAGCTCCGGCTGGTTTAATCCCGAATCCATGCTTTATATGGCAGTTGTTACGGTGGGAACTTATTCACAGGCAAGCTTTGAGATGGGATATGCAATGAAATTTTTAAGAATAACTGAGCTTATTCTTACACAGATATTTGGATTGTATGGTTTTATTATAGGAATTATTATTGTTATATGTACGATTGCATTTAATAAGACAATATCGGGAAAAAGTTATATATATCCGCTTATTCCATGGGACTGGGAGCAGTTAAAGAGAAGAGTGTTCAGGCTAAGGCTGCCACATTCGCATAAATTTTGATTGACCGAGCTGAAAGCGAGGGACGCTTCTTGAACGACAGTTCAAGAAGATGTTTTTAATGTGTAGAGACGGGCAGGCTGTGGCGGATTGTATTGGGAATTTTAAAACGCTGGATGAGTGCTAAGAAACTCTACAGATGAGCATTTAATATACAGATGCCGTCCGGGTCGTGCCAAATGCGGCGTCCTGCCGCCTGGCACTCGATTGTGCGTCCTGCACAATCGCCCCTTTGCAGTGTATGCTCATCGTCTACATGATATAAAGTATTCCCTTTTTTAAATATATCAAATTCAGAAATATATACAACATATAAGTTATCTATAGAATTAAACTTATCCCTTTTTTGAGAGTCAGTGACTATTATTCTGGAAGCATTGAAACGGACTCTTTTAAGGTGGTTATCATTATCAGCTCTTTGTACTTCTATATTACATTTGGTTCCATCATCTAGAGTGCATAAAGCATCAAGCCTGACAGAACGTCCATAGATATAATATTATATCATTAAAAATTGTAGTGTCAGGAATATATTAAAATTTGGTAAAATATTACAAAAAGTCTTTGGATATATCGAATTTATTGTATAATAAAACTATCGGTATAAAAGGTGATTTGCATAAATTATTTTTATATGGTGTCAGAATAGATCTGCTGGAGATGGATTATACGAATGGAGAATTATATAGATGGATGAAGGATTACTTGATAAGACTAAGGATATATGGAATGAGATTAAAAAAACAATCGTAGGTAAGGATGAGATTGTTTTAAAGATACTTATGGCGGTATTTGCCGATGGACATATACTTATAGAAGATATTCCGGGAGTTGGTAAGACTACCATGGCATTGACATTTTCTAAGGTGCTGGGACTTAAATGTAACAGAATGCAGTTTACGCCGGATGTTATGCCGTCAGATGTTGTAGGTTTTAATGTATATAACAGGGAAAAATCATGTTTTGAATACAGGGATGGTGCTGTTATGTGTAATCTGTTTCTTGCAGATGAGATTAACAGGACATCACCTAAGACACAGTCAGCACTTTTGCAGGTTATGGAAGAGGGCAGTGTTACAGTCGATGGAGTGGAAAGACAGCTTCCAAAGCCATTTACGGTAATAGCAACACAGAATCCATATGGTTCGGCAGGAACACAAAGACTTCCTGAATCACAGCTTGACAGATTCATGGTATGTCTTACGATGGGGTATCCATCAGTAGACGAGGAGATTGAGATACTTAAGAGTAAAAAGGAACAGACAAGAATAAAGTCAGTGCAGGCAGCCAGTGCAGATGAGCTTGTACATATTAAGGATTATGTAAGAAATATACATGTCGATGATGAGATATACAGATATGTGGCACAGATAGCGAAGGTGAGCAGACATTCAGAAGCAATAATTCAGGGAATAAGTCCGAGAGGCAGTATTGCAATTATAGGAATGGCGAAGGCGTGTGCATTTGTAAATGGAAGAGATTATGTTATTCCATCTGATGTATCCTCGGTTATAGAAGATGTTGCAGCACACAGAATAGTTGTAAAGCACGGAATTAATTCAAAGAGATATCCGGCAAGGGAGGTTATAAGAGATATCGTAAAGCGGGTTGATGTTCCACGTATAGGAAGATGAGATTAGTGTGAAAAATGGAGATTAGTGTGAAAAGAAGAAAAGTGGGATATCTTATATGCCTTTTTTGTATATTATGGATAAATGTATTATATGTGGATTATAGTGCATTTATGCTGCTGGTATTATTTGTGGCAGTTCCATTAATATCTTTGATATATATGCGTATTGCATGGCTTTTGATGAGGGTTAAGCTTATAACAAAGAATATGTGTATACCGAAAGAAGATATAAGAATATCCGTAAAGAACAAAAGCAGACTGGCAGGGATGCTTAACAGGACTGTTAATGTGGATGTACGAATGAGTTTTTTAAAGAAAAAGCTTAATTATGATGTTAAATATTATAAGAATATAACAGAAATCAACATTATACCTGAACATGCAGGTTATATGAATGTTACGATAAAGAGTTTTGTAATATATGATTTCCTTATGATTTTTAAAGGAAAGAGAAAGATTAACAGGACTAAGAGCATAGCTGTTTTTCCTGAACTTGCATATGCATCAGAGGATAAAAGAAGTGAGGCAGAGTACAGGTATTATGGAGCTTCTGATGAATATGAATTTTCTTATGAGCCGGAGGATAATACAGAGGTAATAGATTTAAGACAATACAGGCGGGGAGATGCTATTAATCATATTCACTGGAATCTTAGCACAGCGGGTGATGAATATATTGTAAGACAATATGGAAGTGCCAGAAAGCAGGAAAATATTATTATTGCTGATATTATATGTGTAAATAATGAAAAGGAACGGTTTGTTCTGGATGATATATATAGTGCTTTGTATTCTGCCGGCAATGTATATGCTGAAAATGGAATCAGTGCGTCTTATGCCGTATGGGATGACAAGGCACAGGAGGTATTATTGTATTCATTTTATGATGAGGATTCACTTTGTGAGGCAGTATGCAGGCTTATGAGAATGGAAGGCTGTAATAATGGAGCGGCAAATGTAATAGCGGCACTTAAAGGACATGATTACCAGACGGAATATAAGATAACTGTAATTACAACAGATGGTTTTACAGGCATAAATGATATTCAGAATGAAGAATATGCTGCGGATGGGTTATATCAGGATGAATATAATATTTATAATATTAACAGCATGGATATTAAAGATATACCGGATAATATGTACGATTTTATATAAATTTTCTTATCCTTTAACGTCTGTGGCATTCGATATATAGGATAATAGGCGTGATTTATATAGGGTATAAGCAGCTGTTGATTGTGGATGAGAAACTGTCTGTATTGATTTGTTATAGTCTCTTAATTGCAGGGTGATTGAGAGATAGAGATAGTGTGGATAATTAGATTGATTAGCTGATTATTCACAAGTTTATAAATGAACTGTCTATTTGTTTCAGGGCAGAACAAATAGACACTGATGGCAGAAGAAAAATCGTCTGTGCGAAATTTCTTCGCATCTTCGCAACAAAAGTTGCTCAGAAATAAGGATAAGTGTGAAATAGTATGATTATCAGCAATGAGAGAAGGAAAGAAAGCCTTGCAGCGTTAAGGCTTTGGTCGGAATATCTTATAAGAATAGTACTTGTAGGCATTGGAACATCGGGAATAATGGAGATATTAATATCATGCGCTGCACATGGTGTCCAAAGCAGTGGAATATTTCTGTTTTCATGGGGGTTAGCGGCTATATTTGCAGCTGTATTTTATCAAAGTAATTCATGGAAAGTCTGCATCGTGCCAGCAGGACTTCTTATAATGCTGGGTATATGGAAGTACAGCCTTATAGCAGATGGAATGACTGGAATTGTCAATGATATATTAAAGCTGGCAAAGGATACATATAGTATTGAATATGATAATATATCCATTGGCGGGTTTGATGGAAATACATTTAATAACAGCAGAACAATGGCGCTTATGTTTATGGCAGTAATTATAGTTTTTTTTGTAACAGTTGTTGTTACATATGTAGAAAATATGATAGGCGCAGTTCTTATAGTAGCGCCATTTATTTTATTATTTGCAGTCTTTAATATATTGCCTGATACGTTATCTGTTGTAATGTGTACAGCTTTTGTATTTGGAGTATTAGCTAACAGACACAGGGGCAATTATATCCAGACAGCGGTGACACTTGTTATTAGCTGCGTGGCTGCATTGTTATGCATATCATTTATACCGGCGGATAACTTTAAGAGAGCCGAGGTGTTTGACAGGGCTAATATAAAGGTACAGCAGGGCCTTGATTATATATATAATAATGGTACACTATCAGATGGAACGGCACATGCAGGAATGGATAATGGAAAGCTTGGAAGAATTGACAGTATACGTTATAACGATAAAAAGATTCTTACGCTTACGACAGCAGATATTGGAAAAAACCAGTATTTTCCTGAGTTTATCGGCATGGATTACAATGATAATTCATGGGAGAATAACCAGATAGACGAACCGGTGCATATTACAGATGAAATTGTGTATTTTCTGGAGAAATATCCCGATATGAGGGACTATATAGATGGTGGAAGCGGAGAGTTTTATGATATTGTAGACAGATACAGATATTCTCTAAGTTATGAAAACTTAGATAAAACAAGGGATGGAAACGCTTACAGTATAAATGTAGATAACTTTGGAGTATTTTATAAACTTTTCTCTGAGGAAAGTAATGATGAAAAATATTATAATCCATTTAATATTATAAAATATGATGAGCTGTATTACAGAAAACAGGTATATGATAGATATCTTGATGTGCCTGATAGTATAAAGAGCATTGTAAGGGATATGCTTGGGGACATAACATGTACTACAGCACAGGAAAAAGAAAGCTATATTAATAACGTTAAGAATTATCTCAGAGATAATTATACATACAGTTCAAGTCCCGGAAGAGTGCCTGATGGTAAGGATTTTATAACATATTTTCTGACAGAGAGTAAAAACGGATATTGTACTTATTTTGCAAGTTCGGCAGTTATGATGTTAAGAAGTGCAGGGATTCCGGCAAGATATGTTGAAGGGTATGCACTTACGGCTAATCAGATTACTGACGGCATTGCCGGCAACGGATTAATTCAAAGATATACAGGAGAAAAGAGACAGCATGCTTTTGATTATCAGACGAGGACACTTGCTGTAACAGACAGGGCGGCTCATGCATGGGCTGAGGCATATATGGACGGATATGGCTGGGTAACAGTTGAGACGACACCGGGAAGTGCTTCATTTGGTGTATCATCACTTGATTTAACACAGGCAATTGTTCAAAAGAAGAATAATAATGCGACAGATGTGAACATCGAAGATGAAAGTTTGAAAAATCAGGAAGAGACGGCGCCGGAAAGCGTGAAGAATGAGGCTGATACTAAGACGAAGACAGAAGTTCAGACACAGTCACAGCAGACAGACAATAATAATGTGCCGGATAATGTTAATTCTATTAATAGAAGAACTTTTATGGTAATTATAACAATATGTGCTATTATTGCAGTCATATCAGGTATTGTTATAGCCGGCATTTATAATAGCAGGAAAAAGAAAATACAGCGATGTGTTGATAATGGTGATGTACTTTATATGTATACATATCTTGAAAGAATATTAAAAAGGAGCGGCCTCGAAAGGATGGCAGGCATGGATTACAAAGAATATGCGGCTATGCTTGATGAAAAGAACAGCATATGCCATGACAATGATATTATACATATAATGGACTGTGTTTTAGAGTGCAGATTCTCGCCCGATGGAATGACACATGATAATAAGACGGATAGGATTGATGCAGCCAATAAGATGAATAATATCATATACGGATTAAGTCATAACAATTAATAAAAGATATCATATATGGATTAAGGCATAACAAAAATGAAAGATATCATATATGGATTAAGGCATAACAATTAATAAAATATATCCGATATGGATTAAGCTATAACAATAATGAGGAATATCATATATTGAATAAAGGATAACGAAAATAAGTAATATTATATATGGTCTAAAACATTGTAAAGATTAATGATTTTATAAATATTTTGTAATTTTACAGCTTTATTTAATAAATATATCAGGATAATTGTGATATCATAATATTATATGTAATGGCAGATTTAATATAATATACTGCATAGATACAATATATTTTTATAATATTTATATGATGTATAATTAAAATCTGACTGTGTAACAATATAATTTATAAATATTATATATTATTATTTTAGAAAGTGGCATGCTTATGAGTAAGGTTATAGGAATTGATTTAGGAACAACAAATAGTTGTGTGGCGGTTATGGAAGCGGATACACCCATTGTAGTTACTAACAGTGAAGGGTATCGTACAACTCCGTCGGTAGTTGCATTTACAAAGGATGGAAGCAGACTTGTCGGTGATATTGCAAAAAGACAGGCAGCAGTTAATGCAGACAGTACAATATTTTCAATTAAAAGACATATGGGTTCTGATTACCGTAAGAAGTTAATGGGAAAGAACTATTCACCTCAGGAGATATCAGCATTTATTCTGATGAAGCTAAAAAAAGATGCAGAAAGCTTTGTGGGTGAAGAGATAACAGATGCGGTTATTACAGTGCCGGCTTACTTTAACGATGCCCAAAGACAGGCAACTAAGGATGCAGGACGTATTGCAGGACTTAACGTGTTAAGAATTATCAATGAACCAACAGCGGCGGCATTAGCTTATGGACTTGATAATGGAGCTGCACAAAAGATTCTTGTCTACGATCTTGGCGGTGGAACATTTGATGTATCAATTATTGAGATAGGTGATAATGTTATCGAAGTGCTTGCAACATCAGGAGATAACCATCTTGGCGGTGATGATTTTGATGAGAGAATTATTAATTATTTAGTCGAACAGTTTAAGGAAAGTGACAATATTAACTTATCAAAAGATACGGCGGCTATGCAAAGATTAAAAGAAGAGGCTGAAAAAGCTAAGAAAGAGCTTTCATCGGCCATGAATGCCAATATCAATCTTCCATTTATTGCTATGGCTAAGGATGGTCCGCATCATATGGATATTAATATATCAAGACAGACATTTGACATGTTGACGGCAGACCTTGTGGAAAGAACAGTGACACCGGTTGAGAATGCATTACATGATGCAGGACTTTCCAAATCTGACATAGGAATGGTTCTGTTAGTCGGCGGTTCTACAAGAATACCTGCCGTACAGAATAAGGTAAGACTCCTTATGGGGAGAGAACCATCAAGGAATCTTAATCCTGATGAATGTGTTGCTCTCGGAGCAGCAGTACAGGGTGGTAAGCTCGGCGGTCAGCTCACGGCAGGAAGCGCTGCATCAGAGATTATACTTATGGATGTCACTCCTCTTTCACTTTCAATAGAGACTGTCGGAGGTGTGGCAAGCAGGCTTATAGAAAGAAATACTACAATACCTACAAGACACAGTCAGATATTTACGACAGCAGGTAATTTCCAGACTTCAGTTGATATCAAGGTGTTTCAGGGAGAACGTAAGTTTACAAGGGATAATAAACTGCTTGGCAATTTCAGGTTATCAGGTATAAAAAGGGCTATGGCTGGAACTCCGCAGATTGAGGTTACCTTTGATATTGATGCCAATGGTATTGTTAATGTATCCGCAAAAGACTTAGGAACAGGACATGAGCAGTCTATTACCATTACGTCAAGCTCTAATCTGTCAGAAGAGGAGATTGAAAAGGCAAAATGGGATGCACGGATGTATGAAAAGCAGGATGAACAAAGGAGTGAACTGCTTAATATAAGAAATGATGCCGAGAAGCTTATAGCATCGACAGAAGCAGCTTTAGCAGAGCATAAAAAGGACTGGGACAGGGTTAAAAAGAAGCAGATTAAAGAGGAGCTTAATGCTTTAAGAAGAATAGTAGGAAAGACTACGCCTGATAAAATAGATGTTACATCGGCAGGAAATATCCACGAGGCAGCAGACAGGCTTAAAGCTACATTGCAAAGATATAATGAAAATATATAGAATGTAAATTAAGAGAAAATAAACGTGTGTCGATTTCTATCGTAGTGGTTTTTGAAATGTAGAGAAATAATGGAAGGGATGTGGCATGATTTGTGAAACATATGGTGAGTGCTTAGAAACTCTTAGATGAGCATACTCTACTTAGGGGCGATTGTGCAGGACGCACAATCGAGTGCCATTTGACATGGATGTCAATATGGCACGACCCGTCCGGTGTAGACATATTGCATGCTCATCTGAAGAGTTTCTTAGCACTCATCCATCGTTTCACAAATCATGCCACATCCCTTCCGTTGTTTCTTTACACCCCCATTTTCAAAAATGACAAATCAAGGTTGATTATAAAATGTTTATTTGATATGATAATACAAGTTTATAATTACTAACGGAGGTTTTGTTAAAGAACTATGGCGGGTTCAACAATCGGAAATATATTTAAGATAATGACATGGGGCGAATCACATGGACAGGGGGTTGGAGTTGTTGTTGACGGCTGTCCTGCCGGAATAGAGCTTAGTGAAGAAGATATCCAGGTTATGCTTGACAGAAGAAAGCCGGGACAGTCTAAGTTTACAACCCAGAGAAAAGAAGCAGATGAAGTTAAGATTATGTCTGGTATATTTGAAGGAAAGACGACAGGAACGCCTATATCCATGATGGTGTTTAATAAGACACAGCGTTCATCGGATTATTCAGAGATTGCATCGTATTACAGACCGGGACATGCTGATTATACATTTGATGAAAAATATGGTTTCAGGGATTACCGTGGTGGCGGAAGAAGTTCGGGAAGAGAGACGATTGGAAGAGTTGCGGCGGGGGCTGTTGCAGTAAAGATTCTTAAGGCTCTTGGGATAAGCATACAGGCATATTCTAAGGAGATAGGCGGTATTGGCATAGACTATAATAATTTTGACATGAATGAGGCATTTAATAATCCGTTTACAATGCCAGATGCTAAAGCGGCGGAGAAGGTTTCTGCTTATGCGGCAGAAAAGATTAATGAATGTGATTCAGTAGGCGGCATTATAGAGTGCGTAATCAAAAACGTTATGCCGGGAATTGGGCAGACAGTCTTTGATAAGCTCGATGCTAACCTTGCAAAGGCAGTCATGTCTATAGGTGCAGTCAAGGGATTTGAGATAGGAGATGGCTTTGCAGCAGCTAAGACGGACGGACTTAATAATAATGACCGTTTTATAATAAAAGACGGAAAGGTTGCAAAGGCAACTAACCATTCAGGCGGAGTGCTTGGCGGTATGAGTGATGGCTCTGATATAGTATTCAGGGCGGCAGTAAAGCCGACACCATCAATTGCGGCTTCTCAACAGACGGTTAATAAGGCAGGAGAAGAGATTGAAATATCAATAAAAGGACGACACGATCCTATGATAGTCCCAAGAGCAGTTGTTGTTGTAGAAGCTATGGCGGCACTTACGCTTACTGATCTTATATTTGAAAATATGACGTCAAGAATTGACAGAATAGTTGATTTTTATAACAGGTAGTCAGCTTACTTTTGCATTGTGAAATTGTATTATCAATCTGATAAAATAGGTAATCGTGATTTGTTTTCACACTATAATTACATTTGAAAGGAATAGTAAAGGAATAATATATGTACAAATTGTTAAAGACAGATGGACGTGCAAAAAGAGCAGAGATGCAGACCGTCCATGGAACGATACAGACACCTGTATTTATGAATGTTGGTACGGTTGCAGCCATTAAGGGAGCAGTATCGACGATGGATTTAAAAGATATCGGAACACAGGTAGAGCTGTCTAATACATATCACCTTCATGTTAGAACAGGTGACAAGCTTATTAAGGAGATGGGTGGACTTCACAAATTTATGAACTGGGACAGACCTATTCTTACAGATTCAGGCGGATTTCAGGTGTTTTCACTTGCAGGTCTTAGAAAGATTAAGGAAGAGGGAGTTACATTTAACTCGCATATAGATGGAAGAAAGATATTCATGGGGCCGGAAGAAAGTATGCAGATACAGTCTAATCTTGGTTCTACAATAGCTATGGCATTCGATGAGTGTCCACCTGCAAAAGCAGAAAGAAAATACATACAGAATTCTGTAGACAGGACAACACGCTGGCTTGAGCGTTGTAAAAAAGAAATGGCACGACTTAATTCACTGCCTGATACAGTTAATCCCAACCAGCTTCTTTTTGGCATTAATCAGGGTGCTATCTATGCTGATATAAGAATTGAACATGCAAAGAGAATATCCCAGATGAATCTTGATGGTTATGCTGTCGGAGGTCTTGCTGTAGGTGAAACACATGAAGAGATGTATCATATTCTCGATGAAACAGTTCCATATCTTCCACAGGATAAACCTACATACCTTATGGGTGTAGGAACACCAGCCAACATACTTGAGGCAGTTGAAAGAGGTGTCGATTTCTTTGACTGCGTATATCCTTCAAGAAATGGAAGACATGGTCATGTATATACTAAGCTGGGTAAGATTAATCTGTTTAATTCTAAATATGAAAAGGATGCAAGACCAATTGAAGAGGGATGCCAGTGTCCGGCATGTAAGAGTTATTCAAGAGCCTATATAAGACACCTTCTTAAGGCTAAGGAAATGCTTGGTATGAGACTTTGTGTTCTTCATAACCTGTATTTTTATAATCATCTCATGGAAGATATAAGAGGTGCTATTGACGAAGGAAGATATAGTCAGTTCAAAAAAGAAAGAATTGAAATGTTACAGACATATGACAGGGAAAAGGCAGAATCGAAATAGAAAATATACAGATACTGTTATATATAAATTGATGTTGAGGTCAAAAGCCCCGGATATGATATCATATAAATTAAAATTATATAAAAATTTAATTTTAAAAGATATATATACTGGACAATATATATAAATTAGTTTATTATTATTTATTGTTAGTTTTGAAACGAATTATTGTCAGGAGGAAGAAGATATGTCAGTAGGAATAATGGTAGTATATATCATTGCATTAATTCTGTTATTCTATTTCCTTGCTATCAAGCCTCAGAAGAAGCAGCAGCAGGAAAAACAGAAGTTAATGGATGCCATTGAAAAAGGTGATTATGTATTAACAACCAGCGGTTTTTATGGTGTTATTATTGATATTACAGATGAGGACGTAATTGTTGAATTTGGTAATAACAAAAACTGCAGAATTTCAATGCAGAAGAGTGCTATTGCACAGGTTGAAAAGCCTTCATCTTCACAGGAATAAAAGATTGGCAGAAGCCGTGTTGCTGTTTAATATTTAATATACTGTCATGGATTGTGACAGAGTGTTGATATATCAGACAGAACAATTTAGCAGGGAGAAGAAGTTCTTTTCTCTGCTATTTTCTTATCTGCATATATCTCAGTCTTAGATAGATATGCTGATTATTACAGGTTTATAAATGAACAGGCTGTTTGTTTCTAAGCAGAACAAATAGTCATTAATGGCAGAAGAAAAACTGCCTGCAGAATGGAGATTAGTGTGAATGAATAACGGATATATAAGATGTGCCGCATTAACGCCAAAGATTAAGGTGGCTGACAGTGAATATAACGTATGCCGCATTAAGGAGCTTATGAGACAGGCATATGATAATAAAGCTAAAATTGCTGTATTTCCTGAAATGTGCATAACCGGATATACCTGCAACGACCTGTTTTTACAGGAAACGCTGCTTGGAGGTGCAATAAAGGGTCTTAAAGATATCGCAGAATATTCAGCGTGTCTTAATGGTATGCTTACATTTGTAGGACTGCCATATGAATATATGGGGAAGCTGTATAATGTGGCTGCAGCAGTGATTGAGGGCAAAGTAATAGGAATGGTTCCTAAAAAATATCTGCCTGATTATGGAGAATTTTATGAAGCAAGGCAATTTACGCCGGGCTTTGAAAAATGTGTTGACGTTGAATTTGATGGATATTTAGTTCCATTTGGCACGAATATATTATTTAACTGCAATAATATGAAAAATGTCATTGTTGCAGCAGAGATATGTGAGGATTTGTGGACACCACAGCCACCAAGCATAATGCATGCACTAAGCGGTGCTACGGTTGTTATTAACTGTTCGGCTAGTAATGAGACAATCGGTAAGGATACCTACAGAAGACAGCTTGTAATGGGACAGTCTGCAAGACTTGTATGTGCATATATATATTCAAGTGCCGGTGAGGGTGAGTCAACACAGGATATAGTATTTGGCGGACACAATATCATATGTGAAAATGGAACGATTCTTAGTGAGGCCAAAAGATATAAAAATGAAAGTATCTATGCAGATATAGATGTGTCAAGAATTGCTTCGGAAAGACGCAGAATGACTACATTTGATACGGCACATAATGACGATTACAGGGTGGTTGGTTTTAAGACCGTTGTTGAAGAACTTGAGCTTATAAGATATTTTGATAAAGCACCATTTGTTCCATCAGATATGGTAACTAGAAATCAAAGATGTGAGGAGATTCTGGATATCCAGACTTATGGACTTAAAAAGAGGTTAGAACATACTAACTGCAAGAGTGCGGTTATCGGAATATCAGGTGGGCTTGATTCGACACTTGCGCTTCTTGTTACAGTAAGGGCATTTGACCTTTTAGGACTTGACAGGGCGGGGATAACCTGCGTTACTATGCCTTGCTTTGGTACAACGGACAGGACATACAATAATGCGGTAAGAATGACAAAACAGCTGGGAGCTGCGCTTCGTGAGATTAATATTAAAGCGGCGGTAAAACAGCATTTTGCAGATATAGGTCATGATGAAAGCATACATGACGTAACATATGAAAATGGTCAGGCAAGGGAACGCACGCAGATTCTTATGGATATAGCCAATCAGACAAATGGCATGGTTATCGGAACAGGAGACATGTCAGAGCTTGCTCTTGGCTGGGCAACCTATAATGGCGACCATATGTCAATGTATGGAGTTAATGCATCTGTTCCTAAGACACTTGTACGTCATCTCGTCGGTTTTTATGCCGATACATGTAACGATACATTACTGTCAGATGTATTAAAGGATGTACTTGACACTCCGGTAAGTCCTGAGCTTCTGCCTCCAAAGGAAGACGGAACGATAGCACAGGAAACAGAAAATCTCGTAGGACCATATGAGCTGCACGATTTCTTTATGTACCACATATTACGTTTCGGAGTTAATCCAAAGAAATTATTTAAGATAGCATGTATAGCATTTGTCGGTATATATGATAAGGAGACAATCTACAAATGGCTAAGGACATTTGTATGGAGATTCTTCGCACAGCAGTTTAAGCGTTCATGTCTTCCTGACGGTCCGAAGGTGGGGTCTGTTGCGGTATCACCAAGAGGCGATTTAAGAATGCCAAGCGATGCATCTAGTGCATTATGGATTAAGGAGCTGGATGAGTTAAAGGAAGAACTTGGAATCTGACGTTAGGACTGAATGTGATATGAGTGTCAAAAAGATATAGTATTAATCATGCAGGAATGATAAGAATTATAAAATTTAGAGTCATGTGGGATTAGTGTGAATAATCACACCGATATGCTGATTATTCACAAGTTCATAAATGAACTGGCTATTTGTTTCTGAGTAGAACAAATAGCCACTGATGGCAGAAGAAAAATATTGCCTTAACGGGCGGATAGGAGAAGATAATGGCAAAGAATAATAAACAGAATAATAAAAAAGATATCATAGCAGCGGCTGATGATAATGTTAAAATTGTAACAAAGTATGATAGAAAAATGCAGAAAAGAAAAGAAGAGGAAAGAAAGGCCGCAAGGAATAAAAAGATCGCAATAGGCACTTTTGGGGCGCTTGCTGCAATTGTAGTTATTATTGTTGCAGTGAATATATGGAGCAATTATGACAAGGTACATAATGAATATATATCAGTCGATGATGATAAGATTAGCGGTATAGAATTTGATTTTTATTATGCAATGACTAAGCAGAACACATTAAGCCAGACATTATATGGTTCTATGACATATGCTGATTATTTTAAGTCATATATGAGCTATGATAAAGATAAGGATGATTCAAAGCAGAAATATGCTTCGACAGACAATACATGGTATGACTATTTTGCTAATATGACAGTTAATACAATCAAAGAAGACAAGGCACTTCTTAAAGCTGCTGATGCGGCAGGCTTTTCATATGACAATGCTGATTCAGATTATGAGGACTTTAAGAATCAGATAAATGATGCAGCTTCACAGCTGGGGGAATCGGCTGCTGATTATTATAAGAATACATTTGGAAAAAATGCATCAGAAAGTTCAATAAAGGAATATGTATGTGAATATCTTAAGGCAGCTGCATATCAGAAACAGTTACAGACAGAACTTGCGGCAACTGACAGCGAGATTAAGGATTATTACAATGAACATAAGGAATCTTATGATACTGTGGATTACAGGGAATTTAAGATTGCGGCAGCTAATTCAGACGATTCATCAATGGCAGCAGCTAAGGAAAAGGCTGAAACTATGCTTTCAGAGATAAATAGTGAGGATACATTTGCTGAAAGCTGCAGAAAGTATGCCACAGATGATGAAAAAGATACATATGAAAGCGACGATGCTTCACTTAAGTCCAAGACAAAAAAGAGCTCAGCAGACAATGTAATTGCAGACTGGTTATTTGATTCTGACAGAAAAGCAGGAGATATAACAGTCATAGAAGATAAGGATAATAACCAGTATTATGTTGTATACTTTATAAGCAGAGATTATGACAGCTCTAATGATACAACAATAGGACAGACAGTATTATCTAATAAGTATTCTGAACTTATTAAGGGATACACAGATAATATGAAAGTTGACAATAAGAAAAATAGAATTAAGATGTATACTGGGGAGTAGTGTAAAAAAATAATGCTGATGCGATTATTTTTTACACGGCTGCTTTGTACCGCAGGCGTCACAAAGCAGCTTTTATCGCAGAGCCAAATCTGACATTTGGCTCGCGATTCCTCCGGCATTAAAAATGCCTGCGGAATGGGAGTAGTATGAAAAATTATATATTATTTGACCTTGATGGTACGCTTACAGATTCGCAGGAAGGAATTATAAAGTCGGTAAGATATGCCCTTGAGGATATAAAGCCGTCTGCTGAGAGTGATGAAGTTATGAAAAGATATATCGGACCTCCGCTTATTGACAGCTTTAAAGAGTTTGACGGACTTGATGATGAGACTGCTAAGAGGGCGGTTAAAAGATACAGGGAAAGATATAATACAGTGGGACTTTATGAGAACAAACTGATTGAAGGCATGGATGATTGTGTTAAAAGATTGAAGGAATCTGGTAAAAAGATTGCACTTGCAACATGTAAACCTGAACAGCTTGCAATACAGATTATTGAGCATTTCAATCTGACCCCTTATTTTGATGTACTTGTTGGAAGTCTTGACGATACGAGAAAATATAAGAATCAGGTAATTGAAGAGGTATTTAGAAGATTTGAACAGACTGATTTGAACTTTAAAAGGGAATCTGCCATAATGGTTGGAGATAGAAAAGATGATGTCTTAGGTGCTAAGAAAGCAGGAATACAGTGCATAGGTGTAGGTTTTGGATTTGCTAAAGAAGGCGAATTTGAAGAGGCCGGAGCTGATTATGTGGTTAATTCAGCTAAGGAACTTACGGACTTTATACTTGGGCTGTAGGGCTATAAGACTGTCGCATTAATGAGGAATTATACAGGATATAGAGATATGTTATGATTAAATATCTATTTTGTATAAAATCTTCTTAACTGCGGCAGTCATTTTTGTTTTTATGGGAAATTTACTGGTTGGAAGTGGCTTATTTTTCAGTAAATGTGACATAAATTATCAAAGTGGTTGAAAAATTAAAAAAAATACGTTATTATATTATGCAATAGCCTTTTACAAGGTAAATTCATAAAGTGTATAAAGTTATACATGTTATTAAAACAGGGGTTATTTTTATGACTCTGGATTTTAAATATATTTTCAGGAAAGACAGGTGGAGCAGATGGATTGTAAGATAACATTGATTCCAGGTGATGGAATTGGTCCGGAAATCGTAGAAGAAGCTAAGAAAGTATTAGACAGTGTGGGATTTAAGTATGGTCATAAGTTCGATTATACTAAGATTCTGATGGGAGGCTGTTCTATAGATGAATATGGAGTACCTCTTACTGATGAGGCGGTTGCCACAGCTAAGGCTTCGGATGCTGTATTGCTTGGTGCTGTAGGTGGTAACGTTGGTAATTCAAGATGGTATGATGTTGCACCTGATTTAAGACCGGAGGCAGGTCTTTTAAAAATAAGAAAGGAATTAGAGTTGTTTGCAAATATCCGTCCTGCATATCTTTATGACGAATTAAAGGATGCCTGTCCATTAAAGAATGAGATTATCGGTGATGGCTTTGATATGGTTATTATGAGAGAGCTTACAGGCGGACTTTACTTTGGTGAAAGACATACAGAAAATGTTAATGGTCTTGAAACAGCTGTTGATACGCTTACATATAATGAGGATGAGATTAGAAGAATTGCAATTAAGGGTTTTGAGATTGCAATGAAGAGAAGAAAGAAAGTTACAAGCGTGGATAAAGCTAACGTTCTTGATTCATCAAGACTCTGGAGAAAGATTGTAGCAGAGGTTGCAAAGGACTATCCGGAGGTAGAAGTAGATAACATGCTTGTTGATAACTGTGCAATGCAGCTTGTGATGAATCCGGGACAGTTTGATGTTATTTTAACAGAGAATATGTTTGGTGATATCCTTTCAGATGAAGCAAGCATGATTACAGGTTCAATCGGTATGCTTTCAAGTGCAAGCCTTGGAAAGACTAAGCTCGGACTTTATGAGCCAAGCCATGGTTCAGCACCTGATATAGCAGGTAAGAATATTGCTAATCCTATAGCTACTATCCTGAGTGCAGCCATGATGTTAAGATATTCATTTGACCTTGATAAAGAGGCAGATGCAATTGAGGCAGCAGTTGCTAAGGTGCTTAAGGAAGGTTATAGAACAGTTGATATTATGTCAGAGGGAATGACACAGTGTTCAACCACACAGATGGGTGATCTTATAGCTGAGAGAGTATAATATTGATTATTTATGTATGGATTATGCTTTAAATAATATATTTATGCAGGATTTTCGAAAGAATCTTAAATAATAAAATGTACACAGAAATGAGGTTAATTATGAAGAGTGATAACGTAAAAAAAGGTATGCAGCAGGCTCCACACCGTTCATTATTTAATGCATTAGGATTTACTGCTGAGGAGATGGATAAGCCATTAGTTGGTATTGTTAGTTCGTATAATGAGATTGTTCCGGGACATATGAATCTTGATAAGATTGTCAATGCGGTTAAGATGGGCGTTGCAGAAGCAGGCGGTGTTCCTGTAGTATTTCCGGCAATAGCTGTATGTGATGGTATTGCAATGGGACATGTCGGTATGAAATATTCGCTTGTTACAAGAGATCTTATAGCTGATTCAACAGAGTGTATGGCTACAGCACATCAGTTTGATGCACTTGTTATGGTTCCTAACTGTGATAAGAATGTACCGGGTCTTTTAATGGCAGCGGCAAGAGTTAATGTGCCGACAGTATTTGTAAGTGGTGGTCCAATGCTTGCAGGACATGTACATGGTAAGAAGAGAAGTCTTTCATCTATGTTTGAAGCTGTTGGTTCTTATGCGGCAGGAACAATGACAGAAGACGATGTAAGAGAATTTGAAGAAAAAGTATGCCCGACATGTGGTTCATGTTCAGGTATGTATACAGCAAATTCAATGAACTGTCTTACAGAAGCACTTGGTATGGGACTTGGTGGAAATGGTACAATTCCTGCTGTATATTCTGAAAGAATCAAGCTTGCAAAGCATGCAGGTATGGCGGTTATGGACATGTATAGAAAGAATATCAGACCAAGAGATATTATGACTAAAGAAGCTATTATGAATGCACTTACAGTGGATATGGCTCTGGGATGTTCAACTAATAGTATGCTTCATCTTCCTGCTATTGCACATGAGGTTGGTTTTGATTTTGATATTAAGTTTGCTAATTCAGTAAGCGAAAAGACTCCGAACCTCTGCCATCTTGCACCTGCCGGTCCTACATATATGGAAGACTTAAATGAAGCAGGCGGTGTATATGCAGTTATGAAAGAGCTTGCCGATATCGGACTTCTTAATACAGATTGTATGACTGTTACAGGAAAGACAGTTGGAGAAAATATTAAAAATGCCATAAATAAGAATCCTGAGGTTATCAGAACGGTGGATAATGCATATAGTAAGACAGGTGGTCTTGCAGTTCTTAGCGGTAATCTTGCACCTGATGGTTCAGTTGTTAAACGTTCAGCAGTTGTTGATGAGATGCTTGTACATGAAGGACCGGCAAGAGTATTTGACTGTGAAGAAGATGCAATTGCCGCAATTAAGGGCGGTAAGATTGTAGCCGGAGATGTTGTGGTTATCCGTTATGAAGGCCCTAAGGGTGGTCCTGGTATGAGAGAAATGCTTAACCCTACATCAGCAATTGCCGGTATGGGACTTGGCTCGTCTGTTGCTCTTATTACAGATGGACGTTTTTCAGGTGCAAGCCGTGGAGCTTCAATTGGTCATGTATCACCGGAGGCAGCCGTTGGAGGACCTATCGCTTTAGTTAAAGAGGGGGATATTATTAAGATTAATATTCCTGCACTTACAATTGAGCTTGATGTGTCTGACGAAGAACTTGCTAAGAGAAAGGCTGAATGGAAGCCAAGAGAACCTAAGGTAACAACAGGATACTTAAAGAGATATGCTTCAATGGTTACATCTGGTAACAGAGGAGCTATATTACAGACACCGGATAATAACTAATATTATTTAATATACATTTGAAGATTTTGGAGGACATATTTAATGGAGTTAAATGGTTCAGAGATAATTGTAGAGTGTTTAAAGGAGCAGAAGACAGACACTATATTTGGTTATCCAGGCGGAGCTATTCTTAATGTATATGATGCATTATATAAACATTCTGATGAGATAACACATATTCTGACATCACATGAGCAGGGCGCAAGCCACGCAGCCGATGGGTATGCAAGAGCAACAGGGAAGGTTGGTGTGTGTTTTGCTACATCAGGTCCTGGAGCTACTAATCTTGTGACCGGAATAGCTACGGCATATATGGATTCTGTACCGATGGTTGCCATTACATGTAATGTAACAGTATCGCTTCTTGGTAAGGACAGTTTTCAGGAGATAGATATTACTGGTGTTACAATGCCTATAACAAAGCATAATTTTATTGTTAAGGATGTAACAAAACTTGCTGATACTATAAGAAAAGCTTTCCAAATAGCGAAAGAGGGAAGACCGGGACCGGTTCTTATTGATGTTACTAAGGATGTAACGGCCAATAGTTGTGAATATGTAAAAAAAGAACCTGAGGCAATAGTAAGAATAACAGATACAATTAAGCAGAAAGATATAGATAATGCGATAAGTCTTATAAAAGAAGCAAAAAAGCCATATGTATTTGTGGGCGGTGGTGTTATAGCATCTGATGCATCTGATGAACTTAGATGTTTTGTAAAAAAGATAGATGCACCGGTTACAGATTCGCTTATGGGTAAAGGAGCGTTTGACGGTTCTGACCCATTATATACCGGAATGCTTGGTATGCATGGAACAAAGACTTCTAATTTTGGTGTATCTGAATGCGACCTTCTTATTGCTGTCGGAGTCAGATTTTCTGACAGAGTTACGGGTAATGTCAAGAAGTTTGCAAGCAATGCTAAAATATTACAGTTTGACATTGATGCGGCTGAGATTAATAAAAATGTCAAGACAGATGCAAGTGTAATAGGCGATGCATATGAGATATTAAAAAGAATTAATGAAGGACTTGAACAGCAGAATCACCATGAATGGATATCTCATATTATGGAACTTAAAGAAAAGTATCCTATGACATATAACAGAGATTGCCTTAACGGACCTTTAATAATGGAAAAGATATATGATATAACAAATGGTGAAGCTATCATATCAACAGATGTTGGACAGCATCAGATGTGGGCTGCACAGCATTATAAATACAAGAATCCACGTTCATTATTAACATCAGGCGGTCTTGGTACCATGGGATATGGTCTTGGAGCTGCAATAGGTGCTAAGATGGGCTGCAAGGACAGAACCGTTATCAATATAGCAGGAGACGGCTGCTTTAGAATGAATATGAATGAAGTGGCTACAGCTACAAGATACAATATTCCTGTAATCGAGATTATATTTAATAATCATGTTCTTGGTATGGTGCGTCAGTGGCAGGATCTGTTCTATGGCAAGCGTTATTCAGCAACTGTGCTTGACGATCAGGTTGATTTTGTCAAGGTATCAGAAGGTATGGGCGCTAAGGCATACAGGGTGACAACAATTGATGAATTTGAAAATGCATTCAAAGAGGCTGTCAGTCTTAACATACCATGTGTAATTGATTGTATAATAGACAGAGAAGACAAGGTATTCCCAATGGTTTCACCGGGGGCAGCCATATCAGAGGCGTTTGATAGAAAAGATCTTGATGCGAGAAATAAAGATAAATAATAAGTATAATTTATAGGTAATATAAATCAACCAACAGATATCACATTTTAATAAAGTGATATTTGTTGGCAATAATTAAAAGTTTATAAAGTTAATAAACAATAATCAGATAATATATTAATAAAGAATAATAACTTTATTAATTAATTATAACCATAAATTCAAAATACCATTGACACATTTATATCAAAGGCATACAATGGCTAATATGAATTTAATAATCTTTAAACTCTAGGAGGATAATGAAAAGTGGCAAGAGTATATAATTTTAGCGCAGGCCCGGCAGTATTACCGGAAGAAGTATTAAGGGAAGCAGCAGACGAGATGCTTGATTATAAGGGTTCAGGACAGTCTGTAATGGAGATGAGTCACAGATCCAAGGTATATGATAATATTATTAAAGAAGCTGAGGCAGATTTAAGAGATCTTATGAACATCCCTGACAACTATAAGGTATTATTTTTACAGGGCGGTGCTTCACAGTTCTTTGCAGAGGTTCCTATGAATCTTATGAAGAATAGAAAAGCTGCATACATTATAACAGGTCAGTGGGCAAAGAAAGCTTTTCAGGAAGCTAAGATATATGGAGATGCTGTAGAGGTAGCTTCATCAGCAGATAAGACATTTACATATATTCCGGATTGTTCAGACCTTGATATTCCAGAAGATGCTGATTATGTTTATATATGTGAAAATAATACAATTTACGGTACTAAGTTTAAGACATTACCTAATACAAAGGGACATATTCTTGTATCTGATATTTCATCATGCTTCTTATCAGAGCCGATTGACGTAACAAAGTACGGTGTTGTATATGGTGGAGTACAAAAGAATGTTGGACCTGCAGGTGTTGTTATAGCAATTATCAGAGAAGATCTTATTACAGATGATGTATTACCTGGAACACCAACAATGCTTAAGTGGAAGACTCAGGCTGATGCAGATTCTCTTTATAATACACCTCCATGTTATAATATCTATATCTGTGGTAAGGTATTTAAGTGGATTAAGAAGCTTGGCGGTCTTAAGGCTATGAAGGAACGTAATGAAGAAAAGGCTAAGATTCTTTATGATTTCCTTGATCAGAGCAAACTCTTTAAGGGAACTGTTGTTAAGGAAGACCGTTCACTTATGAATGTTCCTTTTGTAACAGGCGATAAGGACCTTGATGCTAAGTTTGTTAAGGAAGCAGAAGCAGCCGGATTTGTCAACCTCAAGGGTCATAGAACTGTAGGTGGTATGAGAGCATCTATCTACAATGCAATGCCTAAGGAGGGCGTAGAAAAGCTTGTTGAATTTATGACTGAATTTGAAAAGGAGAATACAAAGTAATGGTTAATGTTAATTGTCTGAATAATATTTCTCAGGTTGGTCTTAAGTTATTTACAGATGACTATAATTTAGAAAGTTCTTTTGAAGATGCACAGGCAGTGCTTGTAAGAAGTGCCAAGATGCATGACCTTGAACTTAGTGATAACCTTATTGCTATTGCAAGAGCCGGTGCAGGTGTTAATAATATTCCACTTGATAAGTGTGCTGAGGCAGGTGTTGTAGTATTTAATACACCGGGAGCTAATGCCAATGCTGTTAAGGAACAGGTAATAGCTGCTATGCTTCTTGCTTCAAGAGATATTATCGGTGGTAATAAGTGGGTAGCTGATAATAAGGACGATGCTGATATAGCTAAGTCTACAGAAAAAGCTAAGAAAGCATTTGCCGGACAGGAGATTAAGGGTAAGAAGCTTGGTGTTATAGGGCTTGGAGCAATCGGACAGTTAGTTGCCAATGCAGCAATAGCTCTTGGAATGGAAGTATATGGATATGATCCATATCTTTCAGTTAATGCAGCATGGAATCTTTCAAGTATGGTTAAGCATATTGTAAATGTTGAAGATATTTATAAAGAATGTAATTATATTACAGTTCATGTTCCTGCACTTGACAGTACTAAGGGAATGATTAACAAGGCAGCATTCGATATGATGCAGGATGGAACAGTTATTATCAACTGTGCAAGAGATGTACTTGTTGATGAAGCTGCAATCGGTGAAGCACTTAAGTCAGGAAGAGTTAAGAAGTATGTAACTGATTTTCCTAATACAACTACAGCAGCTATGGAAGGTGCAATTGTTCTTCCTCATCTTGGAGCTTCAACAGAAGAGGCAGAAGAGAATTGTGCTGAGATGGCTGTTAAGGAATTAAGAAACTTCATCGAGAATGGTAACATTGTTAATTCGGTTAATTATCCTGCCTGTGATATGGGCGTATGTACTTCAACAGGAAGAATTGCTGTTTGCCATAAGAATGTTCCTGCTGTAATAAGCAAGATTACTTCTATATTTGGTGATGCCGGAATTAATATTGAAGAGATGGCTAACAAGTCAAGAGGTGAATATGCATATTCACTTTTTGATGTTGATAAGGCTGTTGATGATAATGTTGTTGAAAAGCTTGCAACTGCTGAAGGTATCATAAAGGTAAGAATAGTTAAATAGTTAAATAATTATATAAAATATTAGCGGATATAATTGTGATTATTGATATGGTCACAGTTATATCCTTTTTTATGCCAGAAAAAAGGGGATTAGTGCGAAAAATAATGCTGATGCAATTATTGTTAAGTTTACATATCGGTTGTCTGAGCGTTTCTGAACAAAAATAATTAATTTTTGATAACAGATTAAATATGATATGTATTTACTAAAGATTAGAAATACTATATAATATATCTTAAATATTGCGGTTACAAAAGAATATTTATAATGGTACTGTAATGTATGAGATGTGAAGAGAGGAATGGGATAGTACATGGAAAAAGACAATTTATTAAAAAAGTACGAAAAGATTTCAAAGGAGGCAAGGATTAATAAGCCGGTTATGATATGCTACCTTGTATTAGGATTTGTTATTGGCATAGCTTATATCGGCGAAGTATTTAAGGGTAACAGAAACCTGTTATATTCAGGTTTTGTGGCTGCGGTTGCAATAATTCCGTCGGTTGTTACTGCTGTAATATATATGAAGGACAAGGGCTCTTTTCTTATTAAGCATATTTCATGTATAGGATTTGCAGTCTTATATTCGCTTGTCATGCTTACAACAGATAATCCGTTTGTATTTGTCGAAGTGCTTCCAATGATAATAGTTGTAACACTTTATAATGATATAAGGTTATCGGTGCTTACTGATTTTGGTGTTCTTGTTTTAAATATAGCACAGGTGGCATTATTTTTTAAAAACGGATTGTATACAATGGAGAATAATACACAGATTGAAATTCAGATATTGTCAATAATTGTAATATGTGTTTTCTCAGTTTATACCACAATGGTAAGTAATACTAACAGTAAGCTAGAGCTTAAAAATATGGAAGAACAGAAGGTTCTTGTTGAGAAGATGTTTGAAAAGACAAGAAATGCAGCCGGACAGATGGCAGCCAATATTGACGATATTAATGACAAAGCTTCACAGTTAAAACAGGCTATGCAGGAAACACAGCAGAACATGAATGAGATTAATATTGGTTCAACTGATACAGCTCAGGCCGTTCAGAACCAGCTTGAACAGACAGAAAATATCAAGAAGAGAATTGAAAATGTTGCAGATGGTTCTGGTGCAATTATAGAGAGTATTAAAAATACAAAGAATGCAATTGATGAGGGCAGTGAACATATAGAGAATCTTGTAAAAAAGGTTGATGCAGCAGTCGATTCGGGTGCATTAGTTAATAAGGAATTGTCAGAGCTTGATAAATACATGTCACAGATGAATTCGATAATTGATATAATTAATGAGATAACATCACAGACAAGCCTGCTTGCACTCAACGCAAGTATTGAGGCTGCCAGAGCCGGTGAAGCAGGAAAAGGCTTTGCTGTAGTTGCAACTGAGATATCACATATGGCTGACCAGACACAGAATGCAACTGTTGAGATTACTGGGCTTATCAAGAATGTATCAGATGCAATTGTAAAAGTAATTGATGTCAGTGAGAATATGATTGATATGATAAAGGGTCAGAAGGATGTGACAGGAGCGGCGGCAGATTCGTTCAGAATAATTGATGATAATTCAAAAAATGTATATGTTAATTCAGAAAAGCTGTCAGACTCTGTTAAGGAGCTTGAAGAAGCTAATAAACAGATTATTGAAAGCATATCAACAATATCAGCTATATCTGAAGAAGTGGCAGCACATGTAAATAGAACAAGTGAGACAAGTAATCACAATGTAGAATTGGTGGAAGGGGTTAATAATATAGCAGTAAATCTTGGCAGCCTTGCAGATGAATTGAGAAAAGATACTGAATAATTAAAAATACAGCGTTGGAATTAAATGCGGAAAAGAGGAGAATATGGCAGTTATAAGACCATTTGAATGTGTAAGACCTTGTGAAAGAGTTGCAGACCGTGTGGCTGCATTACCATATGATGTATATAACAGACAGGAAGCGTGTGAAGTAGTCAAAAAAGAACCGCTGTCATTTTTGAAAATAGACAGGGCTGAAACACAATTTGATGAATCAGTTGATACATATGCGCCACAGGTATATCAGAAAGCTAAAGAACTTTTAGAAAAAGCGATTGCAGATGGAACATTTATAACGGATACAGACAGATGCTATTACATATATGAACTTACAATGGACGGAAGATCACAGACAGGAATAGTTGCATGTGCATCTATTGATGATTATCAGAATAATGTAATTAAAAAACATGAGAATACGAGGGCAGATAAAGAACTTGACAGAATTACACATGTTGATACCTGCAGTGCCCAGACAGGACCTATCTTCCTTGCATATAGGGCGAATCAGGTAATTGATAAAGAAGTTGATAGAGTTAAGCAGTCTCCTTCTATATATAATTTTGTCTCAGATGATGGAATAAGACATCAGGTATGGAAGATAGCTGATAAAGCGGCAGTTGAGAATATAAAAAATGCATTTGAAAAAATTGATTCTATATATATTGCTGATGGACATCACAGGGCTGCATCTGCCGTTAAAGTCGGACTGAAGAGAAGAAAGAATAATCCGGATTATACAGGAGAAGAGGAGTTTAATTATTTCCTTTCAGTATTATTTCCAGATGAGCAGCTTATGATACTTCCGTATAACAGGGTTGTTAAAGAACTTAATGGTTATACGAAGGAGCAGTTCATGGAAAAGATTGCACAGAATTTTGATATCACTGAAAGTGATGGACAGGTTATGCCGGATAACAAAGGAACTTTTGGAATGTATATTACTGGAAAATGGTACAGACTGACAGCTAAAAAAGAGATTATGTCAGAGGATCCTGTTGATGGACTCGATGTCGCTATTCTTCAAAATAATTTACTTGAACCTGTTCTTGGAATACATGATCCTAAGACTGACTCAAGAATAGATTTTGTTGGTGGAATAAGAGGACTTGATGAACTTGAAAAGAGATGCAATGAGGATTGTGTACTTGCATTTTCTATGTATCCAACATCAATAAAGGAGCTTTTTGATGTAGCCGATGCAGGAAAACTTATGCCGCCTAAGTCAACATGGTTTGAGCCAAAGTTAAGAAGCGGATTATTTATACATAGATTTTAATTAAGAGTGGCAGAAAAATTGCATGTGCGAATTTTTTCCTGCCTCTTCGCAACAAAGTTGATTAGAAATGGAGAGTAGTGTGAAAAATAAGCTTGATAGCTTATTTTATCACACGGCTACTTGTGCCGCAGGCGTCACAAAGTAGCCCTTATCGCAGAACCAAATCTGACATTTGGCTCGCGATTCCTCCGGCATTAAAAATGCCTGCGGAATGGAGAGTAGTATGATACACGATATAATAAATATAGAACTTGACTATGAAAAGATGGGAATTGAGCATAAGGGTGCTGCGGCGACAATGACGACGTATATAAAAGATATGTATCCGGATTATCAGAAACCGTTTGAAAGGCCGCTTGTCATTATATGTCCGGGCGGCGGATATGGACACCATTCTCCAAGAGAGGGCGAAGCTGTGGCTGTTAAGATGCTTGATATGGGCTATAATGCCATAGTATTAAGATATAGTCTTAAGCTAAATGAATTTCCGTGTCAATTATATGAGGCAGCATATGCCATCAATTATGCAAGACAGCATGCCAGGGAATGGGATATCAATCCTGATAAGGTAATTATCGCCGGATTTTCGGCAGGCGGACATGTGGCAGCAAGTCTTGGAACTATGTGGAATCAGGAAGAATTAAGACGTTTTACAAAGGATATATTGGGAGTTGAGCCTGAGGCTGTAAGACCTGACGGCATGCTGCTTGGGTATCCTGTTATAACATCGGGCGAATATGCACACAGAGGTTCATTTGAGAATCTCATAAAAGAACATTATTCTGAACTTATAGATAAAGTTTCTCTGGAAAACAGAGTTACTGCAGATACACCGCAGGCATTTATATGGCATACTGTGACGGATGGATCTGTTCCGGTGGAAAATTCCATGCTTCTTGCATCAGCAATGAAGAAAGCTGGTGTAAGCTTTGAACTGCACCTTTTTCCACATGGAAATCATGGACTGGGACTGGGAACTAAGGAGACAGATACTAAAGATGGCACACATTATCAGCCTGAGGTATCAGTATGGACAGAGCTTTTTGGCACATGGATGAGTAAGAATATAACGAAATAAGATGTATATTAATAAAGATATTACAATCGTAGTGTAAGACCTGAAATAAGACTGATTGTTTAGTATCAAAATACAGATTATTATGATGTATTTAAGATTTATCTGAAATGGAGGGGCGTTATGAACAAAAATATATATAATCTGATGAACTGGCCGGATATAGAAGGAATTGTATATTCGGAATGTGATAATCCAAAGGAACTTCTCGGGGCGCATAAATGTTTAGAAGGCATACTTATACAGGTGTTCAGACCTGATGCGGTTGAAGCTTGTATTATTATGGAAAATAATAAGAGATATCCTATGGAAAAAGTTGATGAGGCAGGATATTATGCTGTATGTATTCCGGGCAGAAGAGTGGTGTCTTACCAGGTTGAAATAGAGAATATACATGGTAAAAAGATTGTATATTACGACCCGTACCAATATCCAACACAGCTTACTGAAGCTTTCATAAAAAAATATAACAATGGCGGCTGCTATGATGTGTACAAAAATATGGGAGCTCACATCAAAAATATTAATGGTGTAAAAGGTATTAACTTTATGGTATGGGCGCCAGAGGCAATACGTGTCAGCGTTGTTGGTGATTTTAATAACTGGGATGGCAGAATATACCAGATGACAAAAAATGATGAATCTGGTATATTTGAGATATTCATTCCCGGTATGGATAAAGATATCAGATATAAATATGAAATAAAAACACATGGTGGGACATTGCTTATTAAGAGTGATCCGTATTCACTTCACTATTCTATTGAGGATGGATATGCATCAACAGTGACAGAGGATTTGTCATATCAATGGAAAGATGGTGAATGGCAGACATATAAAGAAAATAAAGCAAGTCTTGATGGTAAAGCTGTTGCTGTATGTGAGCTGTCACTGGCTGATTATACAGATATTAAAGCATCTGAACTGGCAAAAAATATAAGCAGGCTTGGATTTGGTTATGTGGAGCTTATGCCACCATGCGAATATGTAAATAATAATACATCAGGATATGAAAGCATCGGATATTTTGCTGCGACCGATAGAATTGGTATGCCACAGGATTTTATGAATATAATAAATGAACTGCATACAAATAATATTAGTGTGATAATGGATATTAATTTTGCATTTATGGGTAAGGATTATGTCGGGCTGAGCGGATTTGACGGAACTAAGCTGTATGAAATTGCAGATGCAAGATTAGATAAACATCCTGAGCTTAATACCGCAGAATTTGATTATTCAAAGCCACAGGTCAGACAAATGCTGATATCAAGTGCCATTATGTGGGCAAAGCAATATCATATTGATGGATTCAGGATAGATGAGACGGCTTCAATGTTGTATCTTGATTATGGAAGAAGTCCAGGAGAATGGACACCTAACATGTATGGTGAGAATATTAATCTGGATGCAATAGATTTTATACATACATTAAGAACGGTGCTTGATAAAAAATGTCCGGGCACACTGCTTATTGCAGAAGAGTCCAGTGCATGGCCTAAAGTGACAGGAAGCATTAAAAATGAATGTCTGGGATTTGATTTTAAATGGAATTACGGCTGGAAGAATAATTTCATTTCATTTATGGAAAAAGATCCATTGTTCAGAAAGGGTGAGTACGGCAGGCTGACATATAGCATGTTATATAATTATAGTGAAAGCTATATGCTTATGCTTTCGCATGAAGAATATAATGATATTTCGGGCAGTATTATTGATAAAATGCCGGGAGTGAAAAAGGAGGACAAGCTTGCCAATGTGCGCCTTGCATATGGATTTATGTATATGCATCCTGGAAAGAAGCTTCTTAATCTGTCTCAGATTAAAGAGGTTGAAGAATATGTAAGACAGCTTAATAATTTTTATAAAAATAATAAGGCTCTGTATGAATATGATTATGAACCTGAAGGATTTGAATGGGTAGATATTTCACTTGCACAAGAAACTGTCATGACATTTGTAAGAAGGGACAGTGCCGGAAAAGAATTATTTATAGCGGTCAATTTTACTCCTGTAGTAAGAGAAAATTACAGATTAGGAGTTGACAGCCGTGGCAAATATACAGAAATATTTAATAGTGATTCAGTGCAGTTTAAGGGACAGGGAAATGTCAATAAAGACGTGATAAAGTCAGAAAAGATTGCATGTAATGGTAAAGATGAATCCATATCTTTAGTACTCCCGCCACTTGCCATAGCAGTGTTTGAGTATGAACCATATACCAAGCTTGAGCTTGAGGAGATACAGATAAGGCATGAGGCTGCAATGGCAAAGAAAAAGGCAGAAGAAGAAAACAAAATAGCACAGGAGCTTAAGATAAAGGCAGAGGAAGAGGCAAAATCAGCACAGGAGGCTGCAAGGGCAGCACAGGAAGCAGCAAAAGAAGCTATGCGTGCGAAGGAAAGTGCTGAGAAAAAGGCTGCAATTGCCTTAAAAACCAGTGAACAGATAGAAGAACAGATGAAGCATAAGCTGGCTGAACTTAAAAAGAGGAGTAAAAAGGTGGATTAATAATCTTTAAAGACAAAGCGGCAATGCAAATATAATAATATAATTTACTTTATGAGGAGATATTGGGAGAAAGGAGAATAATCCATTACCTTAAAAAGAGGATAATTGGATTATGTGTGACCTATGAATTATTTTAGTCTGCTTGAGGTATCAACTCAGGAAATAGAAACTTTTTTTTCGCGCGAACATATGAAATCATTGTTTAATTCCTTTGGAGACTGGGGAATATCAATGATTGTGAAGGTTATTTTTGCTCTTTTGATTTGGAAGCTTGGCAAAAAGGCAATCAGTGTTATATTAAAATTTAATAAAAGAGCGCTGGAAAGAAGCAGTCTGGATGTTGGCGTATCTAAGTTTATTACATCAATATTAAGAGTTGTATTATTTGGTGTACTTATACTGATGGTGGTTGATACGCTTGGCTTTCAGACGACATCGCTGCTTACAATATTCGGTTCAGGAGCTTTAGCTGTAGGTATGTCATTACAGGGAAGCCTTGCTAATTTTGCTGGAGGAATATTATTACTGGTTTTTAAACCATTTACAATAGGTGATTATATTATCTCGGGTTCCAATGAGGGTAAAGTGGTATCTATTGAGATGCTTTATACAAGGCTGCTTACGATAGATAATAAAAATATTATGATTCCTAATGGTACACTTTCTAATTCAAGTATTATTAATGTAGGAGCTGAGGGAATAAGGCGTCTGGACATAGAGATTGGAATAAGCTATGAATCAGATTTGCATAAAGCAAAAGAACTGCTTGCAGATATAATGAGCAAGAATCCCGATATATTCCATGACAGGGAGGAGAGAGTTATCGTTAAAGAACTTGCTGAAAGCTGCGTTATACTTGAAACCAGAGCATGGGTTAGTCAGGAAAAATACTGGGATACGCGTTTCCTTTTGTTAGAAAGATATAAGGAAGTATTTGATTCATATGGAATAAGTATTCCATATAATCAGCTTGATGTTACGATTAAAAATGAGATAAAGTAATTAAAAAAATGATTATATGCAGATATAATATTTAAAATGTGATAGTATGAATAATGTTGAGATGATTTTTCACATAGTTAGTTATTTCGCAGACATTACAAAGAAGGTTTTAATAACAGACCAATCAGATATTATCGAGCTTACAGTTTCCCTGGCATGGTTGTTGTCAATATGATTGTTGCCGGTAAGTAAATGGCACCGGTCAGGATAGAGTTCACATACAAAAAAGCTGTCATTGTGATTACCATAATATGTATAGTTATAAGACATATTATAGTAATCACAATGACAGCTTTTTTGTGTTTGAAGGCTTGTTGCTACACTTTGTTTTCAAAGTTTTAACACATTTTTTACTTACTTTTTACAAATTTTGGACACAAACTTTCTTTAACATTAAACTTGTAAAATATAACAGATAAGGAGATGAGTGTATGGCAATAGAAGTATTTAACCGCTGTGAAAAGAAGTATCTGCTGACAAGGCAGCAGTATGAACAGCTTACCGGTCGTATGATGGATTATATGGTATTAGATGCATATAACCGTGATAAAGCATTTTATCAGATATGCAATATTTATTATGATACCATAGATGATAGGCTTATAAGAGCTTCCATAGAAAAGCCGGTATATAAAGATAAATTAAGGCTTAGAAGCTATGGAACACCCGACATGAACGATAATGTCTTTGTTGAGATTAAGAAAAAATACAATGGCATTGTTAATAAGCGAAGGACATCTATGACATTGAAGACAGCGTATAATTATCTTAATAATAATGTTTATCCTGATATGGAAAATGTTCATCTTAATAAGCAGGTATTCAGAGAGATTGATTATTTTAAAAATTACTATCATTTAGTGCCTAAATTATATCTTTCATATGAAAGGAGAGCATACTTTGAAAAGGATGATAGTGATTTCAGAGTGACATTTGATAAAAATATAACAACGAGAAGATATGAGCTTGGATTGGAATATGGAAGCTATGGACAGCAGCTTCTTAATGAGGATGTATATCTTATGGAGGTTAAAATAAATAGTGCAGTACCAATCTGGTTTACAAGAATGTTATCAGAATTAAAGATATATCCTGTATCATTTTCAAAATATGGAACTGAGTATAAAAAATATGTGATTAATAAATATAACAGAGTGAAAGAAGGAGAAGATATATGTTTGAATCAATTTTTACAACTACAACAGATAATGCCATCAGCATTAGCTCATCAGTGTTAAGCATGGCGGCAGCAGTAATTATAGGACTGGTTATAGGAATAACTTATATGTATGCCTGTAAAAAAAGCGGATATAATAAAGACTTTATTGTGGGACTTGTATTGCTTCCTGCGATAGTTTCAGTGGTAATAATGCTTATAGGCAGTAATGTGGCAAGGGCATTTTCAATGGCTGGAGCATTTGCACTTGTAAGATTCAGAAGTGCGCCGGGTAATGCGAAAGATATTGCCGTAGTATTCTTTGCCATGGCATCAGGACTTGCCTGTGGTCTGGGATATATAACTTTTGCTGTAATATTTACAGTGGTAATTATCCTTGTATCAGTAACACTTTCGATAACAAATTTTGCTGATAAAAATGCCGGAAAGAGACAACTTCGTATAACTATCCCTGAAAATCTTAATTATACACATGCATTTGACGGTATATTTGATAATTTTCTTTCTTCAAAGGAACTTACAAAGGTAAAGACAACAAACATGGGAACGATGTTTGAACTTACATACATAATTGAAATGAATAAAGATATTAATGAAAAGGAATTTATAGATTCACTTAGAGTTGTCAATGGAAATCTTAATATAACGCTTGGAATGATAGATACTGTCAGTGGCGTTTTAAATTGAGATTTGTTGAAATACGGGGTGTAGAGACGGGCAGGCTGTGGCTGATATGTAAAATTTGTACGCTGATGGGAAGAACTAAGTCGCTCTGGA